>ENA-ORNF01000227-ORNF01000227.1-human-gut-metagenome-genome-assembly--contig:-NODE-227-length-57909-cov-12.042504_pt1 | contig 57909 bp, 43 predicted proteins | sample MGYA00242110_ERZ509012 | MGnify/ENA primary metagenome ERZ509012 (study PRJEB26280, sample SAMEA2338714) | human gut metagenome | biome: human gut; feature: human-associated habitat; material: faeces... | reverse complement strand
ATTCATGTATCTGTCTTAACATGCAACTAATCGCTATTTTATCCCGAATTGGGGTAAATCTTCTACCCTATCCAGAACAAGAAACACCAATTTACATACTCAATACAGAGAAGTTTCATTAATTGAATACATTCTAAGAAGCAAACACGCTGTATAGCTTTTATTTATTCAACCAAATTCATTACTTTTGCAGAATATCTAAAACAATCCTAAAATGAAAAAAACAACTATTTTATTCACACTGATACTGTGCTGCATTACAGCATGTACCGGGAATCAAAAAAAGAACAATAATATGGCAAACGACAACGCAACCTTGGTGAAAATAGAAACCACTATGGGAGACATCACTGTAAAACTGTATGATGAAACACCTAAGCACAAAGAAAACTTTATCAAGTTGGTAAAAGAAGGGGTGTACGACAGCACTTTGTTTCACCGTGTAATCAAGAACTTTATGATTCAGGCTGGCGACCCTACCAGCAAAACTGCTTCGGCTACAGATACTTTAGGCTCGGGCGACGTGGGTTATACTATCCCAGCTGAATTCAATCCTAAATTCTTCCACAAGAGAGGTGTGCTGGCTGCTGCACGTCAGGGCGATGATGTAAACCCCAATAAAGAATCGTCTGGATGTCAGTTCTATATCGTAACAGGACGCAAATTCTCTGAAGCTCAAATGATAAACATGGAAAACCAGATGAACGAGGCACGCCTTGATACTGTTTTCCAGGCATTGGCTCGTAAGCACATGAAAGAAATCTATAAGATGCGTAAGGCTAACGATATGGAAGGACTCATGGAGCTGCAAGACTCGCTCGAAAATCAGGCTCGTAAAGAGGTGGCTAAAGAACCTGCCCTGAAATTTACCCCGGAACAGATTAAGGCATATACCACTGTAGGTGGCGCTCCGCATCTTGACGGCAGCTATACCGTATTTGGTGAAGTAGTAGACGGAATGAATGTGGTAGCAGAAATTGAAACCGCTAAGACTAACCGTCAGGACCGCCCGACACAAGATATCCGTATACTGAAAGCTACAGTAGTAGAATAACCAAGAAACGGAAAATGATTTACGTTAATCACTATACCCTTTCGAACGGGCTTCGCATGGCGCATAATGAAGACCCTTCGACACAAATGGTAGCACTCAACTTGCTGTATAATGTGGGGGCGCGTGATGAACACCCGGAACATACAGGCTTTGCTCATTTATTTGAGCACCTGATGTTCGGTGGTTCTATCAATATCCCCGATTATGATACGCCTGTGCAAAACGCGGGAGGCGAGAACAATGCGTGGACCAATAACGATATTACCAATTATTACATCACTCTGCCTGCATCGAATGCGGAGATAGGATTCTGGCTGGAAAGCGACCGTATGCTTAGCCTCGACTTCAGTCAGCAGAGCCTAGACGTGCAGCGCCAGGTGGTGATAGAGGAATTCAAGCAGCGCAATCTTAACCAGCCTTATGGCGATGTGCCGCACCTGATGCGCGAGATGGCGTTCCGTATTCACCCTTATCGCTGGCCTACCATAGGAAAGGAAATCAGTCATATAGCCAACGCTACGCTCGACGAGGTGAAAGACTTCTTCTTTCGCTACTATGCTCCGAACAACTGCATTCTGTCAATTACCGGAAATATCAGTTTCAAGGAGAGTGTACACCTTACAGAGAAATGGTTCGGACCGATTCCGCAGCGAGAAGTACCGCAGCGTAGTCTGCCCGCAGAGCCGAAGCAAACGGAAGTTAGACGGAAAACAGTGGAGAGAAATGTTCCGCTAGATGCCTTGTATATGGCGTTCCATATGTGTAGCCGTCGCGACAAGGATTATTATGCTTACGACATGCTAACCGATATACTGTCTAGCGGACGTTCGTCACGGCTTATTCAGAACTTGGTAGTGAAAAATAAGATTTTCAATTCGGTAGATGCTTATATATCCGGAAGCATAGACGAGGGACTACTTCACATCACCGGAAAGCCGGCCGAAGGCATCAGTCTTGAGCAAGCCGAACAAGCCGTCTGGGATGAGATAGAGAAGCTTCGTACTACACCGGTAGAATCTTCCGAACTGGAAAAAGTAAAGAACCGCTACGAGAGCGAGCAGATATTCGGAAACATCAATTATCTGAATGTGGCTACCAATATGGCCTACTTAGAACTGATAGGGAAAGCCGAAGATATCAACACGGAAGCCGTGAGGTACCGTTCGGTTACGGCAGAGCAACTGCAAGAGGTGGCACAGCGCAGTCTTATAGCCGATAATTGTTGCATACTTTACTATAAAGCTATTAAATGAAACAAGTAAACATATCACATTATAAAACACTGTTCCTTTTAGGACTGCCTATCGTTATCGGACAGATAGGCATGATTATTCTTAGTTTTGCCGATACGCTGATGATTGGCCATCACAGCACTACCGAGTTGGCTGCTGCCAGCTTTGTTAATAACATGGTAAACTTGGCCATAATTTTCTCTACCGGATTCGCTTACGGACTTACTCCCATCATAGGACGTTTGTTCGGACAAAAGAAGTTGCACGAGGCGGGGCAGGTGCTTAAGAATAGCTTGGCTGCAAACACTGTAGTAGCTGTTTTGGTATGCTTGGCATTGACTGTTCTATATTTCAACCTCGGCCGATTGGGACAGCCCGAGGAACTGTTGCCTTTCATAAGGCCGTATTTCCTCATCTTGCTGGCATCAATACCTTTTGTGCTTTGGTTCAACGGATTCAAGCAGTTCTCTGACGGAATTACCGACACCAAGACATCGATGTGGATTCTGCTGGGCGGAAACTGCCTGAACATAATAGGCAACTATATCTTTATATACGGAAAATGCGGTATGCCCGAAATGGGATTGGCGGGAGCGGGACTTTCTACTCTGCTGTCGCGCATCATTATGGTAATAGTATACTTGGTGGTGTTCTTCAAGACTCAGCGCTACAGCGTATTCCGCGAAGGATTCTTGCGTGGCACTATCAACAGAGCCGACTTTATTCACCTTAACAAGTTGGGATGGCCTATAGCCGGACTGATGGGTATGGAGACAGCATCGTTCAGCCTCAGCGCGGTGATGGTGGGTTGGCTAGGCAGTAACGAACTGGCAAGCTATCAAATCATGATAACCGTATCGCAAGTATGCTTCATGATGTATTATGGTATGGGAGCAGCCGTATCGGTACGCATCAGCAACTTTGCGGGACAAGACGACTGGCGTAACGCCAAACTCACGGCAAACATCGGATTTCATATCATACTCATTATGATAGTCTGCACGGCTATCCCTATCTTCATGCTGCGTAATCACATCGGTCCGTGGTTTACCGACGATGAGGCAGTAGCTGTTATGGTAGCCCAAACCGTAATACCGTTCCTGGTTTACCAGTTAGGCGACGGACTGCAGATAAACTTCGCCAATGCCCTGCGAGGCATAGCCGACGTGCGCCTTATGATGCTGTTCGCTTTCATAGCCTACTTCGTCATCTCTCTTCCGTTAGGATACCTTTTCGGCTTCATATTCCACTGGGGAATAGTGGGTATATGGATGGCTTTCCCTTTCGGACTGACAAGTGCCGGAATAATGTATTACCTAAGATTCAGATACCAAATAAACCGTAAAATGTAAACCGCCATGTTTTCCACTTCCTTTAAGATAGCGTTTGGTTATGTATTGCTCATAGTCTTGATGTTTGTTTCCATTGGCTATGTCTATAGGCAAATGAACCTGTTGATATCGTCTACAGATATGGAGAAGAACGTCGTTATGCGTCGCCGACTTACTAACGATATTATTTCGACTCTATACAAAGCCGAGATAACAGGACAAAACCTGCGCTTAGGAAGTGTGGGAGAATATCCCGTTTACAGAAACACGATGCAAGAAGCCGTAGTGCTGATAGACTCGTTGCAAAAGGTAATGAGCTCAGAACTGCAGATAGCACGATTAGACACTGTAAAGACTCTGCTGCGCGAAAAAGAGCAAAACGTGCTTACTATACTTGAGATACTGGAGGATACTTCGATTAACGAACTGTATCACACCCAGATAAGACAGATGATTGCCTCGCAAGACTCAGCTATAGGCAATCAGGTGAAAAAGCATATAGTAACACGCCAGAACACATACACCATAAAGCATAAAAAGAAGGGATTCTTCAAGCGTCTGGCAGAGGTGTTTGTACCTGGGAAGCCAGACTCTACAGAGGTGCATAGAGTAGTAGAGGAAATAATAAACGATTCTATAGATCAAGCTTACATTCCAGACGACAGCGTAACGCAAATCATTAATACCATACAGCATAATGTGAACGAGGGTCAGCTTAAAAAGCAGAGAGACCTGAGCAGATACGCCAACAAGATGCGAATGGCTGGTAACGCCTTGAGTCAACGAGTTAATCAGTTGCTCGACAGCATTGAGCAAGATGAGACGCAGAGAAACATGAACAAGCTGTCGGCAGAGTATGTAATACGTAAACAGGCGGCGCGTACCATCGCCATCATTGCTGTATTGGCTATCGTGTTGATGTTGATGTTCTGTTTCATCGTATTGAAGGATATATCACGCAGCAATCATTACCGTAAGGAACTTGAGAAATCAAAGCTCTATGCCGAAAACTTGCTCACGGCACGCGAGAAACTGATGCTTACCATAACGCACGATATCAAAGCCCCTACCGGCTCCATCATAGGGTTCATAGAACTGATGCTGCGTTTGGTGAAAGATAAAAGACAGCTTTTCTATCTGCAGAACATGAAAAGTTCAGCACAGCACTTGCTTCTGCTTATCACTTCGCTGCTTGACTACCATAGGTTGGAAGCTGGTAAAATGGACCTGCATCCGGTAGCTTTCAATCCGGCTGAGCTGTTTGATGATATCTACACCAGTTTCCTTCCGCTCGCCGCAAAGAAAGGATTGAAGCTGGACTATATAAAATCGGATTCTACTAGTACCAATATTAAGAGCGACCCGTTCCGTTTGCGTCAGATTATTGATAATCTGATATCGAACGCACTGAAATTTACAGCCGAAGGAAGTATTACGCTTAAAACCTATAATCAGCAGAACATGCTGATTATCCGCGTTACCGATACCGGATGCGGCATGAGTGAGGAAGAACAAAACAAGATTTTCAAAGAGTTTACCCGACTGAACAACGCTCAGGGTCAGGAAGGATTCGGTCTCGGACTGTCTATCACAAAGAAACTTGTTGAACTGCTCGATGGTAACATCACATTGAACAGTGAGGAAGGTAAAGGTAGTGAATTCTGTATCAGCATCCCCGTTGTAGCTGCCGACAGTGAATTGCCAAGCCAGCCTACTGATGCAGTAGCTCCTATCGACAAGCAAGTACGCATACTGATGATAGACGATGACCGTATACAGCTGAGACTGACTATGGCCATGCTGCAGAATATTTTCGAGAAATCAAACAGTAGACATCAGCTCATTATAGATAGTTGCCTTACTCCCGAAGAATTGCTTGGTCACGTTGAAAATTCGAACTACGATATTATATTAACCGATATACAGATGCCATCGATGAGCGGATTCGATTTGCTGAAGAAGATAAAAGGTACTGATAATCAACATGCCCAAGACACACCGGTGATAGCCATAACCGCACGAAGCGATATGGATGAAGCGTATTTCCGCAATGCCGGTTTCGCTGGATGTTTGCATAAGCCGTTCAATCAGTCGGAACTGCAACATATACTGAGAGTTATATTCCATAAAGAAGTGAACGAAAGCGTACAGCCTCAACCCGAAACTACCACGTCGTCCGGTGAATTCAACTTCGCCGCACTTACCGCCTTCTCGGAAGATGATAAAGATGCCGCCAAAGAAATATTGAACGTATTTGTTTGTGAGACGGAAAAGAACATCGACCGTATAAAAGCAGCATTACAAAAATCGGATGCAGCTACAATATGCGCTGTAGCCCATAAGATGCTTCCAAGTTTCACTCTGATAGAAGACAAAGCTACCCTGCCGGCACTGCAATGGTTGGAAAATAATAAGCAAAACGCTGTATTCAATCATGAAACAGAAAAGCAGGCTCACGCGGTGATAGAAAACGCCACTTATACTCTTGACGCTGCGCAAGAATACATATCAGAACTGAATTAATGCTAAAATATACAGTGTCGGCTTCATCTTTGAGAAGAAAAAGATTAACTTTGTAATTCACTCTCAAAGGAAAGGAAATAGTATGAGTTACTCTATTCTAATAGTAGAGGATGATTTGACTTTCTCTACCATGCTGAAAACGTGGTTGGGAAAAAAAGGATTTAATATCGATACAGCTAGTTCATGCGCTAAAGCACGAAAAACATTATCGACAGACAAATTTGATTTGGTTCTGTCCGACTTGCGTCTGCCCGATCAGGACGGAATACAATTACTTAGTTGGTTGAGGAAGAATGATATATATACTCCCTTTATCATAATGACAAGTTATGCCGAGATACATAGTGCGGTAGAAGCTATGAAGCAAGGGGCAAGCGATTTTGTAGCTAAACCTATTCAGCCAGATGAACTTCTGAAGAAGATAAAAGAGGTTATCAACCCTCCTACAGCAGAAGAGGAAATCACTGAAAAAAGTGCTCCCGAAACGGCACCGAGTAACTATCTTGAAGGTGAGAGCGAAGCGGCTCATCAACTGTATAATTATGTAGCGTTGGTGGCTCCTACACAGATGTCGGTCTTGATTAACGGAGCGAGCGGCACCGGAAAGGAATATGTGGCGCACCGTATACATCAGTTGAGCAAGCGTAGCGATAAGCCTTTCGTGGCTCTCGACTGCGGTTCTATCCCTAAGGATTTGGCGGCGTCAGAGTTCTTCGGTCATGTGAAAGGTTCGTTTACCGGGGCGTTAAGCGATAAGACCGGAGCTTTTGAAGAAGCCAACGGCGGAACATTATTCCTCGATGAAATAGGAAACCTGAGCTACGAGGTGCAGGTGCAGCTATTGCGTGCATTGCAAGAACGCCGCATCCGTAAGATTGGATCAAGCAAAGAGATAGAAGTAGACGTGCGCTTAGTGTCTGCTACAAACGAGAATCTGACGGAAGCCATCGCCAAAGGTAATTTTAGAGAGGACTTGTATCACCGTATCAATGAATTCACTCTGAAAATTCCAGATCTGAAAGATAGACCCGAAGATATACTGCTATTCGCCAACTTCTTCCTAGATCAAGCCAACCGTGAGTTGGGCCGTAACTTGATAGGTTTCGACGCTGAGGCGAGTCAGGCTTTGCAGAACTACAGTTGGCCGGGCAATTTAAGACAGATGAAAAACGTGGTAAAGCGTGCTACTCTATTGGCATCGGGCGACTTGATAGGCATAAAGGACTTATGTGACGAGCTGCTCAATACTCCTCATGAAGAATCTCCTCTTACACTCCACAGCGAAAAAGATGAGATGCAGCGAATACTGAATGCGTTGAAACAGACCAACAATAATAAGTCGAAAGCTGCCATCATACTCGGCATTGACCGAAAAACGCTATATAATAAGATGAAGCTGTATAAACTTCAGTAATTGTAACTGTAACATGATATAGCAAAAGACAACCTCTCGTACTACGTTTGAAAACGTAATGCAAGAGGTTGTTTTGATTATTGTAATTTCAAATCATGAATTGCAGGTAAAATTAAAGACTCCATGACTTTATATCCGTTTAAAACAGGATGTACACCATCATGTGTGTATTGTGGATTTAATGCATTTTTAATTCCGAATACCATAGAGTGATAATAATCGACGTATGGTATTCCATGTTCTGTTGCATACAATTTTATTCTACGATTCAGTGATGATATTTTAGCACTTACATCTTTAATAGAATCATTCCAATAAAATTTCTCGGCAGGCAATACAGAAGTCAATATTACTTTTATAGTATGAACCTTGGCCAATTCAACCATTGACATGATATTATTCATTGTATAATTCTCGTTATAAAAACCTGCATTTTCTGCTATATCATTAGTACCTGCATTGATGACAACGATTTGCGGTTTTAAATTCAACACATCTTCACGGAAACGCAAAAGGAATTGGAAGGAAGTCTGACCACTAATTCCACGCCCCACAAATCCATTCGAAGTGAAAAAAGTACTGTCTGATTTAACCCATCCTTCAGTTATTGAGTTGCCCATAAAAACTACTAAGTCATTATTCCTTTGCGAATTTTTATATGAGTAATTATCTGTTTGATAACACTCTATATTAATCCACTCACGGATATTTTGGGAAGCCAACTGTAGGTTGTAAAAAACAAGTAAAAAGAAAAATAAAATACAATGCTTTACCATATATCAATCATTTCAAATTATTCTTTTTTTAACAAATTACTACCAAGGCAATTACAGCTTAATAAACACTCTCTTTTTGTATAAAATATATGCCAAGCCTGCATTAACCGCTACATATGCTATAGCATACATCATAGATGAAAAACAAGAGGGATTAAATAACTTGACGAAAACGGCATATACTTCTTCATGCAATCCGACCTGTCCTAACATATCCGCCATTAAACTTGCGAATAAATATATGAAAAGTGGGTTGCAACCTAAAGCTTGAAATGGTATAATCCATTTCGAGCATTTCCGCAAATCAATTATCCAAATGAGCAATACAAAAAACAGATAAGTAAAACCACTAGTTACCAATACATAAGTTGGACTCCAGACTTTTTTTATAATAGGGCATGAATAACTGAACAAGAATCCCATGAAAAGAAGAATAATACCAATCACTGATAACTGGACTATTTTTTCATATAAAGTCTTATTTTGCATTATTATGTTTCCGCAAAAATATCCAATTAGTACATGGGCTATTCCTGGTAGTGTGCTTAAAAAGCCCTCCGGGTCAAAACGAAGACGTCCACCATCAGGCAACCACTCTAAATACATATGGTTTTCGCCTAATAAACAGCGGTCTATTACTGCGATTATATTGTCCTCGCTAAGTTCAAAACCATTTCCATACCATAAAACTAAGCCATAGATCAATAAAATGGATATTATAGTATAAAACAATGCTGCTTTCGAACGAATCCATATGGCCAAAAGAGAAGCGAAAAAATAACTTAAAGCCAAACGTTGTAAAACACCCAGAATACGAACATCATGCAACGGTAAAAGAACTTGTATCAAGGAGATTCCTTTAGATGGATGCAATATGTTATCCAATACTAATGAGAACCATGACAACATAGCTCCCAAAAGAAACAGGATAACAGTTCGTTTAAATAGCTTAATCACAAACTGCGAACAAAAATGGCCCGAATATTTCTTCATGGATATACTCATTGAAACTCCCATAACAAACATAAAAAAAGGAAATACCAAATCCGTTGGAGTCAAGCCAATCCATTCTGCATGTTTGAGAGGGGAATAAATTGTTCCCCAATCTCCTGGATTATTCACTAAAATCATTCCTGCAACGGTGATACCACGAAGTACATCTAAGGATAACAAGCGATCTGTTTTCATGTATTGTACTAATTTAAAACTATTTATTTAGAACACTATTTCAAAAAATCTGGTTTACGGCAATGTATTCCATTAGAATTCAGCCATTTTAAATGCCAAGGCAAGTATCTCACAAATCGATCCCAATCACGCGTACTTCCCCATGCCACTTCCGCAAATGCTTGAAGGGAAGGAAAAACATGCTCACCAAATTTACGTTCATTAGGTATCATTTCCGTCCAAACGCATGCCTGAAAGCCAGTAACCTTGCTTTGAATTATGCCAGGGAATTGAGGCTCATAAGTAAATGTATATAATGATTTCAAAGCTTTATCTGAAGGTGTTCCGCTTAAATAGAAACGTCCCCATTCCATAAAAATCATTGAATGTCCACTTTGAGTAATATCTCCAGGCTGTTCTGGTAACCAATCTCGCCAATAAGTATAAATCAAATCAAGAGGTTTGCGTTTATAAAAGGCATCGTCCCAAACCATAACTTTTTTGCCTTTACTTTTTAAGTAATCTGAAATGTCTTTGACGAAATAATTTAATAGCCCACTAGTATTCATCAAATTATTATCCTTTATCATCTTTTGGCAATACGGACAAACGGTCCAATTATCAGTTTCTACTTCATCAGCACCTATATGGATGTATTCACTAGGAAAAATAGCAAGCACTTCATCCAGTATATTTTTCATGAAGGCATAATTCTCTGTTTTGCCAGCACAAACAGGAAACGAAAACTCCTTACCCCAATCTGCTCCACCTGTACACGATAAATTAGGGAAAGCTTTGATTGCCGCAGAAAAATGTCCTGGCATGTCAATTTCCGGAATAACATCAATACCTCTATCTAATGCGTATTTGACAAAATCCTTTAATTCTTCTTGCGTATAATATCCTCCATACTCATTGCCGTTACGGATGAATCTAGAATCAATTAAATAATCAGTATCAGTATTAGATAATTCGATGCAACGCTTATCATATTCATCAAATTGGCGCCATCCACCTACAGATGTCAACGCCGGATACTTTTTAATTTCAATTCGCCATCCTTGGTCATCAGTCAAATGCAGTTGCAATTTGTTAATCTTGTAAAAAGATAAACAATCTACTATCTTTTTTAGATAATTCATGGTAAAAGCATGTCTGGCTACGTCTACATGAAACCCTCTCCAATTTTTCTTTGGTTTATCCTGTAAACTAAGCATAGGAATTGTCTTGTTGCCAATGTTATCTGTAGAGCACTGCAATATAATTTGTCTTAGTGTCTGAATTCCCCAAAGCAGTCCTTGTGGTTGAGAATATTCAATTTGAATATTCTCTGCGCCTATATTAATTGAATACTCATCATCCCCCCAATTACTATTATGTAATACACGCACAAATGCATTGTCATTAGAAACAGTTTGCACTTCATTACAAACCTGTTCTAAAGTAGACACCAATAATGAAGCCGGAACACCCTTAATCTCATTGGTTAAAGTTATAACAGAAGGCAAAACAATATTGTTACTTCCATAAACAAGTGATTCCGGTTGAGGAATTAATGCAACAGAAGTCAAAGCATTATTGGTAGATTCAATATTCTGTTTATCAGAGCAAGCACTTACTACTGTCATAGGTCCGAAAAAGGAACAACAAAGTAATAAAATATGTATAATTTTACTAGTCATAATCATTGTATAATTAAAGTTGAAGTTACACTTTCTTTATTTAAATAAAAGAGACGAGCTTTTACAATTGAAGCATTACAAGCCACAGGTTTATTCCACATCGTAGAAGATGAGGTAGGTTCTGTTCCATCTGTTGTATAGCGAATCGTTCCACCATGTATAGGGTTATTAGCATACAACATACCATCTTTAATTTTAAGTCCTACTTGTGGTAACCTAAAATTAGTAGATGTTTTTTCTAAATAAGGCATCTCTTTTTCGCTTAACTTGGCATAAAACAATGTCAAATCATTGTTAAAGGCAGATATTTCCTTTTCTCCACGCATATTTTCCCATATAGGATGTGCATTCCAACCGCGCTCAACTAAACCAAATATTTTAGGGAATATATAATATTCTACTGCTGCATAATCTCGAATTGTTTCCGAAAAAAGCTGAGCTTGAATTCCCTTAATATTATTTGGTATTTTCAATGCAGGTTTACCTTCGGCAGCCTTGTCCAATAAAATCGGATTGTCCTGTAAGTCGACACGAGCCGAACGATATATTGAAAAAGGTAACATAGAAAAAGATTTTGATTCATCTACATAGCCAGCCCACGAAAGCCCCCTTTCATCATATTGTGGACTATATGCCAAATCCATATAGAAGTTATTCACATTGCATAGTACAACCGGGTACTGATTATTTGCAACTTGGTAGGGAATAACGTCTCCACCCCATTCTGGAACAGTGTTCCAACAATAAATGCCTGTTACCGATTTACATAAAAGAGCATCTGTTTTTGGGGCATTATGTAAAGCCACTTCTTGCCATCCGGAAAATTTCATGCCTGAGCCAGAAACGAAATTTGCCATCTTAGTGTAGAAATATTCAAATAAATCGTGGGCTTTGTTCATGCCCTGCGCTTTTATTAACTCTGCACATGCTGGTGATTTCATCCAAGCTCCTTCGGGCACTTCATCACCTCCTAAATGAATTGTGTAGAGTTCAACTCCTGCCTCTTTATACATTAATTGTATTTCGGTTATTACCTTTTCCATAAATCGATATGCTGAAGGTAAAGCCACATTAATAACATTATCAGTATAAGATTGTGCAGAAACATAAACTGATGAGTCTGAAGCTTCACTTAGTAAATATTCCCTTGCTTTATTGATATCCTTATTTTTATATTTATTATAGCGAGCTTTCATTGATACTATTGCTGCACGGGCGTGTCCTGGAGCTTCGATTTCAGGAATTACACGTACATGACGTTGTGCTGCATACTTAATGAATTTGATAAATTCAGCACGCGTGTAAAAACCGTTGCCTATACCTTTGTCTGTAGAATAGTGCCCTCCAAAACCAGGATAAAGACAAGTTGACTCATTTTCTGTGTGACCTCTATGCGCTCCAACTTCTGTAAGTTCTTCAAGTTCTGGAATTTCCAATCGCCATCCTTCATCATCCGAAAAATGGAAATGCAACACATTCACTTTATATGAAGCTAATAAATCAACCAATTTCATAGCGTCTTTAGCGGAAGTGAAATTTCTTGCAACATCAAGCATGAAACCTCTGTACTCTAAATCTGGATAATCAAAAATCGATTGGCAAGCTAACACGCATGGCATTTCCTTTCCTTTTAGCATAGACAACAATGTTTGACAACCATTAAAAACTCCATGAGTACTTGCACCTTCAATCAAGATTCTATTCTGTCCGATATTTAATGAATACTGCTCTTTATTAACTACAGGTTTGTTTACTATCAAATCTAATTTTATATACGTAGAAGCTCCTTCTACAACCTCAACGCCATATAATTGTTCAAGTTTTGTCTTCAATATATTAGCTTCATTCGACAACTCTTTACTATAAAGCAAAGATATTTTTGAAGGAAAAGCTAAACTGTCACCTGATAATTCAACCTGCTTTACAGAAGGCAGGATATCATTTTCTCTTAAAGCTGGAGACGTTGTAAGAGCTTGATATTTATCGTATATTTTGCTAGCAGAAAAGCGATCAATACTACTTTTCCCACCAAGCACATGCTTTTTTAGTGTTAACGGATAAATTTTACTGTCTTTTTGTAATTTCCAATAGCAGCCTTCCGGTTCCTTAGAAATGTTTGAAACATTTGTGTGTGTCAATAAGGTGATTACAATTGAATCATTCGGTTGCATTGTATTTGAGTCAACTGGAGAAATTTTATAAAAATTTGCATTCACAGCACTTAAATTCCCATTACCAGAAATGACTTTTACAATCTCAACAGGCAACTGAGAATAAAAAATCTCCCAATCTCCATTCAATGGTGTTTGAGAAACATTTTTAACCACAAACCTATTTACGTAACAATCTTTTTCTTCATCAAATCCTTGATTGAACCACGATACTTCAACCGGAGCTGAATCTTTATTCAATTGTGAACATGCACCAAGAAACAAAGAACAAATGCATAAACAAGAGATGAATATACTTTTCATTGTTTTAACTTTCGTATTTTACGTATTTATTAATCATAATCAATAAAATAAGGGGATACAATAAGGTAGTATAACCCCTTATTTTAAGTGATTCGATCAGATATCTAAATTAGTCGGTCAATTTCTTGACACTCATTTTTTCTTTTCCGATTCCTGCGGAAGTATCAAAGGTGATACGATAATAACCAGGCACAAATTCATCAGTATTGGTAAATCCATTAGATTTAGAAATGGTAAATCCTTTTGTGTCACCAATAATAGAGCCTTCTTTCAATTCAATACCATTAGTCTTATCCCACTGTCTGTCACTGTATATTTCAACTTCGAATGATGCCCATTCGTGCGTGTTGTTGAGATATATGGTTGCCTGATATGTGTTTTCTGCAACCTTAACAGCATATGCCATACGAGAAATATTATCCAAATCCCAACCTCCTGAATTATAATCCTCATGCCAAACAGGAGATGACGTGAATCCATGGCCTACCAACCAGAATGCGTTAGGAGCAATATCATCCATACGTGCTATCCACATATAGTTGTATTTACTGAAATAATAAACTTCCCATAGCCCACTTTCACGCAAGAATTTCAATTTGCCTGTTTCAGGATTGTATTCAAAGAAATCACGGTTATAAGCATTAGCAAGATTCTTAAAGCCGGAAACCTCTACTTCCTGTCCTTTTTCAAATGAAATGACTGACTGATAACAACCAGCATTAGCTTCCAGCTCTACTCCATTAATAGTATAAACTTCATAAGTACCAATAGCGCCCACCTTAAAGGTAAGAGTATTAAATGTAATTTGTTCAATGTTCCACCCTTGATAATTATAATTAAAGCCACCAGATGTACTGGATACTAACCCAGCATAATTTTTATTCTCGCTTTGCCCCCAAATTAAATCAGACTGCTCTATATCCTGTGCTGACGAAATCTTACCAGTAAACTGCGTTGGAAAACTACCGACTTCTGTAACATACTCATAAGGATTCTCTGCCGATTTATTCATAGCTATGGCTTGATCACCTATATGTAGATAAAGCGTTTCTGGAATTATAGGACGCAAAATTTGCAATTTGCGTTCTTCTTTCGTCTCACTGCCTTCAACATTAATGGCAGTCAACTGTAGCGTCGCGTCTTTCTTGTCTTCTAAGCCAGCTTCAAATGGAATGTCAATCTCAAAATCTTTAACTGATGACTCGTTCCCTTTCGTACGGATTGATCCGCTAAAGATTGTTTGTTCACCTGAAGTAAGCGAGACTTCAAGGGTAGACAGTGGAGTAAGTTCATCCTTAATATCAACAGAAAATGTCAGTTTACTATTTGCCATTACTTGTTCTGTTGCAGAAACGACCAAATTAGACATTTCAGGAGAGGAGTATGGATAAACTACACGTCCTGTTTCCTCTTCACAACCAGCAAGTACTGCAGAGGTGCAACAAAGAATCTGAATTATTGTTTTTTTTAACTTCATAGTTGTAGAATTATTAATACTTTTAAAACACTGATTAATAGCCGTCATTTTGAACAAGATTAGCATTCTTGTCCATTTCGCTTTGCGGAACCGGCCATTTTGTTCTGAACGACGGTAAATTACTGAAAATAGCCTCTCCTTTTTCATTCTTGTGTTTTTTCATTACATCGAGAGTTCGTTCATTTCTGAGCAAATCATACCAACGTTGCGCTTCCATATACAACTCCAGCTGCCTTTCGTTTTCAACAGCCAGTCTTGCATCTTCTTGACTCATGTTTCTTTTTAAAGATTCAGCACCCAGACCTGCTCGTTCACGAATACGGTTTACGATATCAATAGCCGGACCAACTTCATTTAATTCTACAAGAGCTTCAGCTTTCAGCAACATTATATCAGCCAATCTCATCAAAATAATATCAGAGTTTTTCTCGCGAATCTTATAAGAGAAAGGATAGTTATCTGACGGATAATAAGTATCATACGGAGCTTGTTTCCAAATAATGCTTGATGAATAACGTACATCCTTTTCTTTGTCGAACTTGTTCAAAAGGTCATGCGTTGGTGTACAATATCGTCTCCAAGTAACAGTGCCGTCTTCTTCTTTAAGTAAAGTCCAAAAAGCCCAATTGGGTGAATCTGTCGAATAAAGTACTTCAAAGATACTTTCAGATGTAAATTTATTATCCGGATTCCATAAAGAGTCAAAATCGTCAACCAATTCATAACCCTCACCAATCGCTTTATTGCAAAGTTCTACAACTTTTGTATAATCACGATCTTTCTTTTTCCCGATGGTAGCATATACTTTAGCCAATAATCCATACGCTGCACCTTTCGTTGCCTGAAAAGCCCCTTTATTTTTGCTTACCAAATAAGCTATAGTGTTAGTTTCATCCAAGTCACTTATAATTTGTTTATAGACATCCGCTTCAGGTGTGCGAGTAGGATACATTACCGGATACCATTTGTCAAGATTCTCAGATGTAATTGTTGGAATTAGTTGTAACACCATCGGCAAATCGCCCCATAGACGTACCATGTCAAAAAATGCCCACGCACGAATAAATTTGGCTTCAGCTATAATTCTGTTACGTTCGCTTTCATCTTCTCCCTGTACTTTCATTAATTTCACATTTTCAATTACATTAGTAGCAGAACCAGCCATAGAAAGATATTGCGACCAAACTAATTCTACTTTGTAGTTCATGGCGGTAAGATTTAACAAATCTTCTGCCATCTCTTGTACTCCGTCACCTCCTACATAACAGTTATCAGACTGAACATCGTTTACCATATAATTTTCCAATTGGAAGATGTCGTTTTTGAAACTATTATAGGCTCCTTGCAACTGTGCTTGAGCATCGGCAATAGATAGATACTCAGATTTGGATTCTTCACTTTTTGTGCCAGCCTGAGTAAAGTCCGATTGAGGCTCTTCATTTAGAAAGTCACTGCAACCACAGAGTCCCCACAGTGGTAAAGTGCAATACAATAGTTTTATAATCGATTTTTTCATATACTAACTCTTTTAGAATTCAACATTTAAACCAAAAATCAAGGCTTTTGATTGAGGATAGGTTCCATAATCAACTCCCTGAGCCACAGCATCCGTGCCATACGCATTAACTTCAGGGTCATATCCGCTATATTTTGTTAAAGTCAAGAGGTTCTGACCAGTAACATAAGCCTGAAGTTTTGATAAATGCATTTTTTTCAACCATTTCTTATTGAAGTCATAAGAAAGAGTAACTGTCTTCAGTCGGAGATAAGATCCATCTTCAACGAAACGTGTAGAGTTGTGACTGTTTTCGATATTGCCTACACGTGGAATGTCCGTAATCATTCCTGGACGTTTCCAGCGGTCAAGAACAGCTTTCGATTGATTTCGGAAATCAAACATGCCTTCAGTATCAATACGAGATGCGTTGAAAATATCATTACCTTGACTACCTTGCAAAAAGATAGAAAGATTAAGGCCTGCATAAGAGAATGTATTAGTCATTCCATAAATGAAATCGGGCTGGGCACAACCTATCTCCGTGCGATCACCTGGATCCAATGATCCATTCTTGTTTAAATCTGAATAAATAATATTACCTGTTTCCGGGTCAACACCTTCTGATACATATCCGTAAAAAGTTCCCAAAGGTATTCCTTCCTTAAGAATAACTGCACTTTCACGAGTCTCATACATTTCAGCATAGTAATAAATCTTATTCAATCCAAGTTTAGTTAACTTGTTACGATTAAATGAAATATTAAAATCTGTATTCCATTGGAAAGTGCCTTTTAGATTTTGAGATGAAACTGAGAATTCCATACCTTTATTAACCATCTCACCATCATTGCGAGTGATACCACCAGGAAGATTCACGTTATCAGGCAGGCTTACTGTTAGCAGCAAGTCTTTTGTTTTCTTGTAATACGCATCTACAGAAAGGGTAACACGAGAATCAAACATAGTAAGATCAAGACCTGCATTCCACTGCATAGTCTTCTCCCAAGTTAATTCTGTATTTGCGGCAGAATAAGGACTGATGGCTAAACCAGGATATAGATTTTCAGTAGTAGGGGCCACTTTACTTGCGCTCATCGATGCTAAATAAGAATAATTGCCGATGCCACTTTGGTTACCATTCATACCCCATCCAATGCGCAGTTTCATATCATCTATAACATTCTTGAAAGGTTCCATGAATTTCTCACTTGAAACACGCCAACCTGCAGAGGCTGAAGGGAAATAACCCCAACGATGACCTGGCGCAAAACGTGAGGAACCGTCGGCTCTAAAATTCATGGTCAACAAATATTTACTGTCATAATTATAAGCGACACGACCCAAGAATGAAGCTAACGACCAAGCGGATGCCGATGAGCCACAAGCGTCTTTGTCGATTTGATTGGCAGCGCTGATAGAATGTATATTAGGATAAGAATCCGCTAAATCGAACCCTGCTAACCAAGCACCATTATATTGTGCATGTTGTTGGGTAGCGCCACCCATCAATGAGAAATTATGTTTTTTTAGAGAAAAATCATAAGTCAAAATATTTTCGAATAACCATTCAATGTTACGTGAATAGCTTTCTTCTACACGTCCTTTGGTTCCACGGCCGTCAGAAGTTGATTTGGGGTCCAAGAAATAATCCCAATGATTGTTTGACAAGTCTATTCCAAATGTACTTTTGAATTTTAATCCTTTTAAGATGTCAAAGGTAAATCCTAAAGACCCTTTCAAATAATCAGCCGAAGTTATGTTGTCAGCTGAATTTGCTGCCAATGGGTTCAAAATACGAGAGCCATACGCATTTTCATCATACTGACCAGGATTTTCGTTATCCCATTGCTGCATAAAAGGAGGCGTATTAATGACAGATAAAATAGATCCTGCACGCATTGAACTTCTACTTTGATTTACCTCCTGACCTTTTGTATTAGTATAGGCAAAATTAAGTGCCATTTTCAGCCACTTAGTATGCTGATTATCTATATTAGCACGGAAATTATAACGTCTGAAATTTGCTTTTTCAATGATACCTTGTTCATTAGTATATCCTCCAGAGACAAAGTACTGTAATTTATCTGTTCCATTAGAAACTGATAACTGATAATTTTGATTTAAACCAGTTTTGAAAAACATATCTGTCCAATCCACATAACGTTTTTCACTATCAGGAATAGTTGGAGCTACATTTGAATATTTTTTAAGTTCCTTCATTAAGTCCTTATATTCCTCAGTATTCAAAGCGTCAATTTTCTTACCTAACTGAGAAAGACCTACATAAGCACTAAACTTAACTTGCGGATTGCCTACTTTACCACGTTTTGTTGTAATGAGCACAACTCCATTTGCTGCGCGTGCACCATAAATGGCAGCAGAAGATGCATCTTTCAAAACTTGCATAGATTCAATATCTGCAGGGCTTAAACTGGAGATATTATCATTAGGCATGCCATCAACTATATACAATGGCTCGTTAGAAGCTTGTACAGAAGTTGCTCCTCTGACGCGAATACTCATTCCTTCTCCAGGTGCGCCTGACGGTTGTACTACTTGAATACCTGCAGCCTTACCTTGCAAAGCCTGAGCAGCATCGATAATAGGACGCTCATCAATATCAGCAGTAGAAACCACAGATACTGCAGTTGTGATATCTTTACGCTTCATTGAACCATAGCCAATAACCACAACTTCATCTAGTATTTGATTATCTTCACTTAATGATATATTATATGAGTTACTTTTACCTACCTTAACTGTTTCTGCAGAATAACCGATGTATGAAAAGTTGAGTACACTACCTTCCGAAACCGAAAGTGACCATTTTCCGTTCATGTCAGTAACGGTTCCTTTTCCTGTACCTTTTACCGTAACAGATACTCCAATAAGAGGTTCGCCTGTTTTATCTGTGATGATACCTCGTACTTCCTTCTCTTTAGATTTACTGGAAGGCTGATTATCTTTCTTCTTACTCAAAACAACCTGTTTACCATCTTCTATTCGATAAGTTATACGTGTATTACGAAATAATTTTTGTAATACAGAATGAATTTCTTCATTATTAACAGATAAGCTGATTTTATTATTCAAATCATCAAGCTCATCAGAATAGAAGAAACTATAATCAGCTTTTGATTCTATAAGACCAATGGCTTGCTTGATAGATTTATTAGAAACACGAAACGTTATTTGTGCTTGTGCTGTCAACGAAATTACAAATACAAGACAACAAAGCAAACAGAAACGTAAAACTATATTTGTATGCTTTTTCATTGATAATTAAATTAACGTTTAATAATTATTTGCATATTAATGATTTAAGTGAAAGTTCTAAGATGTCAATATAATCTTAATGCTACATGAATTAAAAAATCCGGCGGATGATTTAAATACGTTTTCATGGTCTTTTATTTTATTTAATTACACCATTCTGCTGCTTTTAAAAGACATAAATTGAGGGCCCATATTCTATCATTTGATTCATTTGAATAAACTATTTAAAGTATAGCCATTAGAATCAATAGATAAAATCCATGTTAGTTACATACTCTTTAAAAACAGTCAAATAGTAAGTTATTGTCAATTTAATTTGTTTTATTATATTATTTCTTGTCTATAATGACAATGTCTTTATCTAATTCATATGTTAGAGGGTAAGTTAAGCTTATGATATAGAAAACATTACTCAAACTATTATTACGGATGCTTCCGGAGAATGGTATATTCTTCAATTCCTCAGCCTTAAACTTTATCTCTACGCCATACATCCTTTCTAAGGTTTTTGCAATTTCTTCTAATGAGGCAGAGCGGAAGTATAATACATTTCTTCGCCAACTGTCGATTTCTCTACTGTCCTCAATAATACTTTTATCAAAACAACCTAAAGTCTTGTGATAACTCACGCACTCATCAGGGGTAAGCATTACGGTCTGTTTGTTATTATAAACTTTAACACTACCTTCCAACAATGAAGTTGTAACTGAAGGGTCACTGCTATAGCCTTTTACATTGAAAGTTGTTCCTAAAGCTTCTACATTCAGCCCGTTACAGTCAACCACAAACTTTCGTTTTTTATCTGGATGGACCTCAAAATAAGCCTCTCCATCTAAATAAATCCTTCTCTCTTCATCGTTGTATTTATTGTCATAGCTCAACCTACTGGCTGAATTAAGCCAGACCTTCGTTCCGTCAGGCAATGTCATACTCGCTTTTTGACCATAATCCGCAACAAATTCGCATTTCCTTTCTCCATTTTTATCTGATGCCTGATTGAAATACAAATACAGAGAGAATGATATCAGTAAAGGCAAAAAGAAACTTGCCGCTATATGGTAAATTGAAAAAGACTTTCGTTTAAAGAAAGAGGTATTCATCGATTTGGTAATAGAATTCTCTGAAACAGGCTGTTCTGTTATGGGAGAATGTGATATTTCTTTTACGATGGATTGCCAAATATCATTTTCAGTATTCTTGTCCATCTTTTGTGAAACGTGTGCCCACTTTTCTTCACACATAGTTTCAAAACGTTGTTTACCCTGATTTTCGCTAATCCAATTAATCAAGATTCTACACTCCTCTGGAGTTGCCTTATTTTCAAAGAATTTTTCCAGCAGTCTATTATAATCATGTAATTTAAACTCACTCATACAATCCATTCTTTTTCTATTATAAAAACAACTAATAACATATAAAAAGCTACATTGCCCATACGATTGCGTATATACTTTAACGAGCGTTGAACCTGCGTTGCGACAGTTTTTTCAGAAATAGATAGTTGTCCGGCTATTTCTTTATAATTTAATTCCTGTTTCCAGTACATCATAAAGACTCTGCGTCTGGATTCCGGCAATTCCTGTATAAGTTCAACAATATAATTCTCCAAAAATTTAGCATCCAATTCTGTATCCATATCATTTTGAGTAGCCAAATCTGATTTTTCGTCTTGCGAAATCAAATAGCTTTGTGACAATAATTCACGTCTGATATAATGATATACCATATTTCTGCAAATGCGAAATAAATACCCTTCAAAGTTGTCATCACAATTAATGTTTTCTCTTTTATCCCATATCTGCAAAAAAGGTCTTGGGTTAAATCCTTACTTGTAACTTCATCTTTCACAATAGAACGAATAAAGTTATAAATGCGCCCTACATAATGATGATATACAAATTCAAAGGCCTTCATATCACCATGATGCAATTGAAGCAAGATCTTTTTATCAATACACTGTTCCATAGTTTTCAAACCTAGAATTAAAATCAAATTATAAAGTTTTAAGCTGCTTTTCAATAATTACATTTTAAATAGTATTTAAAGGAAGAAAAAGACTACAAGCAGTATTCAAAGTTAACCTTTATTAACTTTGTTCGTTGATGTACACATAAGTACAGATTAATATTCTTGCCAATCATCGGTGCCTATTAGGATGCTTATGAAAGAATTTAACAAAGCCATCTTACTTCGACCGAAGTAAGCACGTTGACCGACTCGAAGTGAGCATTTACTTCGAACGAAGTAAGCATGCGTATCGGTCGAAGTAAGACGACTTGAAAAAAGAATTAGTGCAACTCTATATAATGCGAATGCAATATAGGTTGATACTATTAATGCCTTTATCACCACTATGGTTTACGCAACTTTTGTAGATGTCGTAAAAACATAAAATTGGGGAATAATTCCACAACTTTCCCCACTTAATTCCCCAATTTCCCCAAAATCCACATCTGTTATAATATGTTAATCAATTTGTAATCAGTGAAATAAGTAGTAACATGGTTTGTGGCACGGCAATTGTGTTACATATATCAGATTAATGCGATATAATAAGATATTGATAAAAGAGACGACAGAGAACTGAACACAGACAAGACTAAACTAAACTCAACCCTAATGAAAAATCTTGAATTGTATTCCATTTTGTACAATTACTCGATTAAAAAGAAGATGCCTATGTGTTAATATGAAAAGAGGTCGCTGTGACAGCGACCTCTTTTTTTGGTATTTTATTATCCGATTATTCAATCATTTCGAATCCATTCCACAAATTGCCTGAAGGCAATGGAGCAGTTACGTCAATAAGCTCTTTCGATACAGGATGAACAAACTTCACCCTATGAGCATGCAGGCAAATGCTACCGTCGGGGTTAGAACGGGCGAACCCGTATTTCAAGTCACCCTTAATAGGACATCCCATCTTTGCCAACTGGCAACGAATCTGATGATGACGTCCGGTCTTCAAATCCACCTCAAGCAAAAAGTAATTCTGTGAATGCCCGATGAGACGATAATGAAGCACAGCCTTCTTAGAGTTCTTCACCTCCTTATCGTACGCATACGATTTGTTCTGCTTCTCATTACGCACCAAGTAATTTACCAATTCGCCTTCATCCTGCGGCGGACGCTGCTTCACTATAGCCCAATAAGTCTTCTTAACCTCGCTGTTTCTGAACATCTCGTTCAGACGCGCAAGAGCCTTACTGGTCTTGGCGAAAACTACCAATCCACTTACCGGACGATCTAGACGATGCACCACGCCCAAAAACACGTTTCCCGGCTTGGCATATTTCTCCTTGATATACTGCTTCACGGTTTCCGACAGAGGAGTATCCCCCGTCTTATCGCCCTGCACTATCTCAGAAGCCGTTTTATTGACTATAATCAGATGATTGTCTTCGTATACTACGGTCATAAGACACTATTACATGTTCATACCACCATCTACCTGGATAACCTGACCCGATACATACGATGACAAGTCAGAAGCCAAGAACAATGCAATGTTAGCTACATCTTCCGGAGTACCGCCACGGCGCAAAGGAATCTTCTTGCTCCATTCTTCTTTCACTTCATCAGATAATTTAGCGGTCATGTCAGTGATGATGAATCCCGGAGCGATAGCGTTAGCACGGATGCCACGAGAGCCCAATTCCTGAGCGATAGATTTAGCCAAACCAATCAAACCAGCCTTAGAAGCAGAATAGTTGCACTGACCAGCGTTACCGTGAACACCTACTACAGATGCCATGTTGATGATGTTACCGCTACGCTGACGCATCATGATAGGAGTACAAGCGTGGATAAAGTTGAAAGCCGATTTCAAGTTTACAGCGATAACAGCATCCCACTGTCCTTCTCCCATACGCATCATCAAGCCGTCTTTAGTAATTCCGGCGTTGTTTACCAAAATATCTATAGAACCGAAATCCTTGTGAATTTCTTCTACCACCTTTGCAGTATCTTCAAAGTTAGCTGCGTTAGAAGCATAACCTTTAGCTTTTACACCAAAAGCAGCGATTTCTGCTTCAGTCTGCTTTCCGTTTTCGTCAATAACCAAATCTGTAAATGCGATGTTTGCTCCTTCTGCAGCAAATTTCAACGCGATAGCCTTACCGATACCACGAGCGGCACCTGTAATGATAGCTGTTTTTCCAGTTAATAATCCCATTTTATTGATATTTAAAAGATTAAATTATTCATTGTTCCTACATCCCAATGCGCCATACACTATGTTCGCCACATAGCGCCATCCGGTAGCGTCGTCAAGCTCTTCGCCTATCTGCCCTCTGATATAAGGAACCTCTATTCCCTTAATGCAATAATGCAGAATATCGGCGGTAATGTCGATGTCGTCTATGCCAAACACACCATCTTCTTTTCCTTCCTTCAGTACGGTGCGGAAAAGCTTGATTTCGTTTTGGTCAAAGTTCTTGCGCATAGCCTCCACTCGCCATATATCGCGGAAGATATTGGCCCTAAGTGTACCGTTTCTGTAAACAGTCATCTTTATGGCGTCAAGATGCGTGGCAATCAACTCCAGAATCTTTTCGGACGGTGATATGTTTTTCATCGCCACACCGTTCATCTTGTTTGAAAGAAATTCCAGCTCAGACTCCACAACGGCCATGTAAATCTGCTCTTTGCTTTTAAAATAGGTATAGAGAGTGCGACGTCCTTTCTTTGAAGCTACTGCTATATCGTTCATCGTTGTCTCTTCTACTCCTTTTTTTGCAAACAACTGGCGTGCCACATCCACTAACTTTGCTCTTGTCTTCTGTACGGTCATTTTTCGGGGTTAATTGCACATTATATATATTTGTGAGCAAAATTAGTCTTTTTCTTTTATTCTACCCAAGAATGCAGCTATTTTTCAATATTGAAGTAGCTTAAATAGATTTATTGCAATTATTTTGCAAAATTATTTGGTAGTTTAAAATAAAGTCCATACCTTTGCACTCGAATTAAGGAAATAACATCGCGGAGTGGAGCAGTTGGTAGCTCGTTGGGCTCATAACCCAAAGGTCGTCTGTTCGAGTCAGGCCTCCGCAACTAAACTAAAGGTCATATCATTACGATATGACCTTTTTTGTTTATGTACTCCTTATATATTTAGGTATATTAAGTTACTTACAATGGACTTACTAATATGGCAACTGCCGACATAAAAAGGTTCGGTACGCTTTCTTAGTGTCGACCGACACCCCCAAAAGCGTACCTTATTATTGTTATTACCTATTGATTACAATACTACAGGGCGTAAAGCAACAGCCGCATCGCCTTTCTGACCTACCTGTATTTTATAGCTCTTACCTTTTACAGTCTTGAACTTCCATACCAAATCTCCATATCTTACTTCGCACGGAGCGCCAGAGCCTGAATGGATGATAGCCTCAGTAAGTTTACCTTCGTTCCAATAAAGGTCCACCCCGAAGTTTCCTTTAGCACGGAGTCCAGTTATGGTTCCTGTGTGCCATGCGTCGGGCAGAGCCGGAAGCAAATGTATGAATCCCATGTGACACTGCATCAGCATCTCGGTCATACCTGCTGTTCCGCCGAAGTTACCGTCAATCTGGAAAGGCGGATGTATATCCCACAGATTATCGGAAGTACCGTTCTTCAGCAAGTTGCCAAGCAATGTATAAGCGTGATTGCCGTCGTGCAGACGTGCCCACTGATTTAGTTTCCATCCCATACTCCATCCGGTAGCTCCGTCGCCACGATGCTGAAGCACTACCTTAGAGGCTTCTGCCAATTCGGGGGTGGTAACCGGCGATACGGTATGACCCGGATGCAAGCCGAACAAATGATTTACGTGGCGGTGTTTGTCTTCTGGATTGTCGATATCTTTCGACCATTCCATCAGTTGTCCATATCGTCCTATCTTATAAGGAGCCAAGTGCGCCAATGCGTCTTCCCACTGCTTACGTTCCTTAGCGTCTACTCCAAGCACTTTACTTGCTTCAATAACATCGAGCAAGATTTCGCGGATAACAGCGTGAGCAAAAGTAGCTCCTTCGTCTATCGGCCCATGCTCGGGCGAGGTAGAAGGCGCTGCGGTATAGACTCCGTTATCTTTATGCCACAGGTAATCTACTGCAAACTGTGCGCTACCCTTTATCAAATCGTAGCCGGTATTTTTAAGGAACGCTTTATCGCGGGTGTAGTCGTAGTAATCCCAAACGTGTGTAGCGAGCCACGGACCTGCTACGGGACTGAAGTTCCACGACATGTCTTCGCTGGCAAGCGGAGTGGTAAAGCCGAATATATTGCCTGATACCGATGTAGTCCAACCGCGTGTGCCGAAATATAATTTAGCTGTAACCGCTCCCGGCTTTACAAGACCTTTGATAAAGTCTACCAACGAAGTTACGCATTCTTCAAGATTAGTAGAGCAAGCCGGCCAATAGTTCATCTGCAGATTGATGTTGTTGTGATAATCTACTCGCCACGGACCATCTACATTATTGTGCCATACACCTTGCAGATTGGCTGGCATATTTCCGGGGCGTGAACTTGAGATAAGCAAATAGCGTCCGAACTGATAGTAAAGCTGCTCCAAATAAAAATCCTGTTTCCCTTTACGATAATTTACCAAACGCTTGTTTATAGGCATATCATTAGCACTGCCCGACGCGTTGTTTAGGTTGAGCTTAACTCTACCGAACAAAGCCGAGTAGTCGCTGTAATGTTCTGCCAATAATTTATCATAACCCGCTTCATCGGCACGCTGCATCCATTCACGTGTAGTAGCCTTAGGGTCTACACCAACGTATGCTTTAGGGTCGTTGAAATCGGGATTGAAGTTCATCTTATAGTCGGTATCGGCTGTAATCAAGAACACCACCTCGTCGGCGTTACTTACACGGATTTTGCCTTTTTCGTTCGATAGTGTTCCGCCTTTATTAATAGCCTTTATGCGCACGGCGTACTCCATGCCGTTATTATCCAGACGGGCGATGTATGCCAAGCCGTCGGTACCGTCGGCTTCCATCTTTCCGGTAGACACGGGATTAGGTTCATAGCTGAATGTAAGGTTCTGCTTTCCCGGACGATCGGCTTTGAAACGGATAGCCATCACATTAGCTGGATAAGAGATGAAATACTCGCGTCGATAAGCCACATCGTCTTTCTTAAACTGAACTACTGCCAAGGCAGAGTCGAGCGAAAGTCCGCGACGATAATCGCTCATTCCCACTGCGCTAAGTCCCGTCTCTATATAGAACTCGCCCATGGTAGTGAAGTTACCAAAGCGGAACGGCTTTTCAGCATACGATTCGTACGGCACCTCGCTATTAAAGTTCTTACGAGTGAGCAAAGCCGCTTTATTCCAATCGCCATCGGCAAATGCCTGACGAATCTGATCCATCACCGGAGCCGACTGCTTATTTACATTCCAATAATACGCTGCACCTTTCGCTGTGTTAGGTCCGCCTCGCCATAATGTCTTTTCATTAAACGTGATGCGTTCAGCTTCTACCGAACCCAAGATATTGGCGCCTAAGCTACCGTTTCCTAAAGGGATGGATTGTGTTTCCCAATCTTGGTCGGGGTTTCGGGCGGTATCTCCAGCCGATTCGGGCTTGTTTTCTCCTTTCCACTGATCTGGCTTACCGCCATACCAAATGGCACGTCCTTGAAGCGAAACCGGAGTATCGAACCAGAAGGACAGATTTTGCTGTTGCTGACCGTAAATAGGCATACAACCGAAAGCCGCCAATGCGGCAATTGCAGCAATCTTTTTCATTTTCTTATAGTTTTAGTTTTACTTATTTTCTTCATCTATTACATGTATTTCGGGAGGGGGGGTACATGTAAGATTCTCTACACAATCATGATTAAGTTCGAGAGTTTGTGGAACAGCACGATCGAAAGATACTTGAAGTAACCTATCGGATAGACAAGTTTCCTTTGTAACTACAGCTTCATCAAAACGTTCCATGGCCGAAGCATGCACAAATGCCACCGTATCGCCTACAAAATCATTAACATGCCGAGCATGCACAGTGAAACAAGCCAAGATAAATAACAAGGCAGTCAACGTGTTTTTTACAGTCATATCAAGGACAAGATAAATTTATAATTTCACTTTAAATAATTGCATTTGCTTTGGCAAAACTAAGAAAAACAGTCTACTTATGCAACAAATCCACTGCCACATATGTTCAGTTTTATGTATTTAAGGTAGCAATGATAGTACAGTTTATACAAAAAGCGGTCGAAAAGCCACATTATCACTAAATGAAAATAGAATAATTAGTTGCATTCATCGGAAATAAATACTTTTGCAACATAATTGCAGTAGTAATAAACTCAACCAGAGAAAGTACACGCACAAATTATGGAGACTAAACAGAACTATTCGCCTATTATATTTATTTTTTTCGCATTCTGTCTTTTACTTTTCCCCTTTGGCCTTAAGGCTGAAACTATTATGCATGCAGAGCAACAAGACAGCACAGAGCAATGGATGCCTGCCGATTCCGTTTTCGCACGGTATTTGCAGCAGCAAAATATAGCCATAACCAACAATAACCGATTAGAGCTGATAACCAGCGGACGCGAGAAGTTTATCAGTATGTTCAAAGAGGTAAGAAACGCCAAGAAGAATATCAATCTGGAATATTTCAACTTCAGAAACGACTCGATAGCCAATGCTCTGTTCGAACTGTTGGCGCAAAAGGCGAAAGAAGGCGTAGAAGTGAGAGCTATGTTCGACGCCTTCGGAAACATGTCGAACAACCGCCCGCTAAGAAAACGTCATCTGGAGAAATTGCGCTCGGAAGGTATAAATATAGTAGTATACGACCCTATCACTTTTCCGTGGGTGAATCATGTGGCAAGCCGAGACCATCAGAAGATAGCCGTAATAGACGGAACAACAGGCTATACCGGAGGTATGAACATAGCCGATTATTACATAAACGGGCTGCCTAAAATAGGTACATGGCGCGATATGCATCTATGCATAAAAGGGCCTGCCGTAAACTACCTGCAAAAGGCTTTTCAGCATACATGGGAGAAAGAAACCAAGCAATCGATAGCCACTAAAGAGTTCTTTCCGTACAGCGACGATTCGCTACACGCCCCAGCACAACACGCCGGAGGACAGGTGGCGATAGTACAACGCGTGCCTAAGGAAAAGCCTCAAATTATACGACACTCTTACGTAGAAGCCATAAACTCCGCCGAGCGTAAAATACAGATTATCAACCCCTACTTTACCCCTACGCGAAGCATACAGAAAGCTCTGGAACGTGCCGTCAAGCGAGGAGTACGGGTGGAAATCATGATTCCTGGAAAATCGGATATCCCATTTACGCCCGACGCTGCGCTGTATCTGGCCAACCGACTGCGGAAGAAAGGCGCACACGTGTATATCTACAACGGAGGATTCCATCACTCTAAAGTCATGATGGTAGACGAACGCTTCTGCACCGTAGGAAGTACAAACCTTAACAGCCGAAGTCTACGCTACGACTTCGAAATTAACGCGTTCCTTTTTGATTTGCCCATCACGGCAGAGCTGACTGACATATTCAGCGTAGACAAGCAGAACAGTACCGTGTTGACGCACGAATTATACCGTAAGCGTACTGCCTGGAAACGCTTCACCGGATGGTTTGCACATTTATTTACACCTGTATTATAAAGTACATCCCGTCAAAACTATACAATCATTTTGTGCGGCTGATTTTTTTCTCTATTTTTGTACATGCTAAATTAGACCCAATGGCCTAATATAAAGCCTACTTTATACATCATTTAAAGTAATAAGGCAGGCGCATAGCAAAGTAATGGATTGATAAATCACCTAAAACAAGTATAGCACACGTGTTTTTCAAAGATGTAATAGGACAAGAACAGGCAAAAGAGCATCTGCTTTCGTTAGTACACGAAAACAGAATTCCACACGCTATGCTGTTTACTGGCACCGAAGGCTGTGGAAAAATGCCTCTGGCTTTGGCTTTTGCCCGCTATGTATGCTGCGAACATCCCGGTGAGCACGATGCCTGCGGACAATGCCAGTCGTGCCTGATGATGAATAAATACCGCCATCCGGATGTTCACTTCGCCTTTCCGGTGGTAAAGACCAAGCCGGGACGCGATACCGTATGCGATGACTATATATCGCAATGGCGCGAAACCTTAATGAATCCTTATAGGCTAACTCTGCGCGAATGGATGTCGCAGATGGGAGCTACCACTCAACAACCTCAGATATTCGTACACGAAAGTAATGAGATACAGCGCAAGTTATCGCATAAGTCGATGATGGGCGGTTATAAGGTCATGATTATATGGCTGCCCGAAAAGATGAACCAAGAATGCGGAAACAAACTGCTTAAGCTGATAGAAGAACCGCCCGCACAGACTCTGTTCTTGCTGGTGACCGAAGCGCCCGACACTGTATTGCCTACCATAGTGAGCCGTACACAACGCTTCAACCTCCCCCCCGTAAGTGAAGAGAAGATAGCCGAATGGCTGGAGACGAATTATTCATTGCAAAAGGCGGATGCGCAGGATATTGCTCATCGTTCTAAAGGTAGCTTGGTAAACGCCATAGACTGCATAGCTTCCGATAAGGAGGAAAACGAATTCTTCACACTGTTTACACAACTTATGCGCTTGTCGTACGCCCGTCGCATACGCGAAATGAAAGCGTGGAGCGAGCAAATAGCCGGTATGGGCCGCGAGCGACAAAAGAATTTCCTGAATTATTGCCAAGACATGATACGAGAGAACTTTGTCTACAACTTCCATACACCAGACATGAATTACATGACGCCAGAAGAGAGACAGTTCGCTACCCGATTCTCTCCGTTTATCTCCGAAAAGAATGTTATCGGAATAATGGACGAGCTTAGCTTGGCGGCACGGCACATCGAACAGAACGTAAACGCAAAATTTGTATTCTTCGATTTCGCCCTGAAAATGATTGTATTACTACTGAAACATTAAACTATTGAATATATAAGAGTTATGAACTCATAACCATTTGGAATATGAACAAATTTTTATTGAAAAACGGAAGCGGCTCTTTGTGCTGCAAAGGCTGCGGACGACAAGATAATAAACTGAACACCTACGACTGGCTGGCGGATGTGCCTGGCAATGCCGAAGAGCAAGATATGGTGGAAGTGCAGTTTAAGAATACTCGCAAAGGATACTATAAAAACAGTAATCACCTGAAACTGGAAAAGGGGGACGTTGTGGCGGTAGAAGCAAGCCCCGGACATGATATAGGTACTGTTACGCTGACAGGCAGACTGGTGCCGCTGCAGATGCGCAAGATTAACATGAAGCCCGAGATGGAAATTAAGCGAGTGTACCGCAAAGCTAAACCGGCGGATATGGAAAAGTATGAAGAGGCTAAGAGCCGCGAACATGCTACAATGATTCGCTCGCGCAAGATTGCAGCCGACTTGGGTTTGCAGATGAAAATCGGTGACGTGGAGTATCAGGGCGATGGCAACAAAGCTATCTTCTACTACATTGCCGATGAGCGTGTGGACTTCAGACAGCTTATTAAGGTATTGGCTGAAGCTTTCAGAGTACGTATCGAGATGAAACAGATTGGTGCACGCCAAGAGGCAGGACGCATAGGCGGTATCGGCCCGTGCGGACGTGAGCTTTGCTGCGCTACCTGGATGACTAACTTCGTATCGGTTTCTACCGGTGCCGCACGATATCAGGATATATCGCTCAACCCGCAGAAGTTGGCAGGACAGTGCGCCAAGCTGAAATGTTGCCTCAACTATGAAGTAGACGCATACGTGGAATGCCAGAAACGTCTGCCAAGCAAAGAAATCGTTCTGGAAACATTAGACGCTACATATTTCTTCTTCAAGGCGGATATCTTGAAAGGCGAAATCACTTATTCTACCGACAAGAGTTTCTTGGCAAACGAGGTTACTATCCCTGCACGCCGTGCTTTCGAAATCATCAATATGAATAAGAGAGGCGAGAAACCCGAAAAGATGCAAAGCGATGGACATAAGGAAGTAGAACGTCCTAAAGACTTGCTTGAACAAGAGAGCTTGACTCGATTCGACAAGAGCAAGAACGCCAAAAAGAACAAAAGAAAATCGGGTGATAATAAGAACGCCAACAGAGGAGAAAACAGAGACAATAGAGCGGAACAGGCTGAAGCAAAAGCTGCTACACCTGCTGGAAACGAAGGTACGGAAAAACAGCCTAACAACGAGAACAAGCCCAACGAGCGTCGTCCACGTGAGCGCAACGGACAGAACGAGCGCCGACGCGACCGCAACGATAAAGGCAACCGCCCGAACAGACCGCAACAGGAAAAGCCTGCCAATAATAATGAGGAGAAAAACGGAAACGGAAATGCTCCGAAAGTAAAGGACGATAATCAAGCTACACCGCAAGAGGGAAAACCGCAAGGCGATAACAACAGACGTCAGGAACGGAATAACAGAAACCGACCTCCAAGACGCCCAAAAAATAATGAAAACAACGAAAACCGTCCTCCAAGACCGCCTAAAGCAGAAAACAACAGTGAAAAAACAAACAACGAAGGACAAGCTCAATAATAAAATAGCAAAATTCATAGTCATCCTAATATGTGGGATGACTATGGGTCTTGCCGCTTGCCAAACAGACACAATATATCATAAGTATCATGCTATCCATAACAAAGACGGATGGCAGAAGACTGACACTTTACTATTCGAACTCACATCCGACTTAACTCAGCATCGTTATAATATGGAGATAGGAATACGTCACTCCGAACTATATCCGTATCAGGATATATGGATAGGCGTACGTCGCCCTCTTTCGCCAAACCATACAATGGACACACTGCATATAGAAATGGCCGACGAAGAAGGAAACTGGTTAGGAAAAGGGAACTCCGGATCTTATTATCAATTGACTCAGCATACAGGCATAATCACTCTTTATGCAGCCGACAGTGTACTGCAGATAGTTCCTCTAATGAAAGACAACGTACTGAAAGGTGTTCACGACGTTGGCATTCGCCTGTCAACTTTCGCGAGCGGCGTCAATGCGCAGAAAAACGAAAAGTAATATCGTAAAGCCCCACAAAGACGAACCTCCATAACTGAAGAACGGTAGCGGGATTCCGATAACCGGTGTAAGCCCAAGCACCATCCCTACATTCACGAACAAGTGAAAGAAGAAGATACTCAATACTGAATAGCCATACACACGCCCGAAACGGGTGGTTTGCCGCTCTGCCAGATGTATCAATCGCCAAATCAAGGCAGAGAATAGTAATATCACCGTAGTGGCTCCAACGAAGCCTTGCTCCTCGCCTACGGTACAGAATATAAAGTCTGTATCCTGCTCGGGCACATACTTCAGCTTGGTCTGCGTTCCGTTAAGGAAGCCTTTCCCTAAAAAGCCGCCCGAACCAATGGCTATCTTACTCTGATTTACATTATATCCGGCACCGGCAGGGTCGTCTTCCATACCCAGCAACACCTTGATTCGCACTTGCTGATGCGCTTCCAAGACATTATCGAATACATAATCGGCAGAAAACAAGAATCCTACAGACCCCATAGAGAACAACAGAATATATAGGTAGTTACGGATTCTGTCGTGTAAGAACATATATATAAGGTATACGCAAAGCGAAGCGCATACCACGTATTGCACATAGGCTACATTAAACGGTATTACATACAGAGAGAAAAGATACGCCAACAGTATAGAGCCTATGCCGATAGACAATATGTAACTCACCACCTTACGGCTTCCCTTACAATAGGCTTTAACCAGCATGGCAGTAAACAATACAATAAGCGTGAGCACAGAGAACTCTCCCCACGATGTGAAACCGTCGTCCATTATCTCATCGCCAAAACGAATACCTACAATGAAATAAATTACGGCGCATACGCCGGCAAACAAGATTGAGCCTGTCATTCCCTCACGATAGAGCACCAAGAAGAAAGACAGATAAACCAATGCCGAACCGGTCTCCTTCTGACAGACAATCAGTACCATAGGCACCAAGATAATGGCAAGAGATACTGCCATGTTTCGCCATTTATCCATAGAGAAGGTAAACTCGCCTACATACTTAGCCAACGCCAAGGCGGTGGCGAACTTGGCGAACTCGGCAGGCTGCAGACTTACGGGGCCAAGCACAATCCACGAACGGGAACCTTTGATTTCGTGTGGATTAAAGATAGTGCCAAACAAAAGCAAAAGCATAAACCCGAATACCAAATAAGCGTATGTATCGTACAGGCGGTCTTCCAGCATCAGCAACACAAAGCCCAAGGCAAAAGAGCAACCAATCCACATCAACTGCTTTCCTGCACGGGTGGTAATATCAAGAAAATCAGGGTCGCCGTAGTCATAGCTGGCACCGCACACGCTGAACCATCCGCATATTACAAGTATCACATAGAGGGCAATAGTCCACCAGTCTACCGTCTTCCATAAACTATCTTTCATGTATGCCATAATCTATTCTTCGTGTTTGTATGTCTGTTGCAAGTACCTCGCTATCTGGAGATAATTTACCTTTAATATATTTCTCGATGATGAGTTTGCCAATGGGCACTCCGTATGTAGCCCCCCAACCTCCGTTCTCTACATATACCGCTACGGCTATCTTGGGGTTGTTAAGCGGAGCAAATCCCATAAACGCGGAGTGGTCTTTTCCGTGATTCTGGGCTGTACCAGTTTTACCGCATATCTCAATATCGGGCATATTGGCCGTACGGCATGTACCGCCCAGCACAGCCATTCGCATGCCTTGCGCCACTTCATCGTAATGCGACTTATCTACTTTTGTATATCGCTTTTCGCTGAATACCGAATCCATCGGTTCGCCTTCTATCTCTTTCACTACATGCGGTGTAACAAAATAACCTCTGTTAGCTATGGTGGCACCCAAATTAGCTATCTGAAGCGGAGTAGCAGTTACCTCACCCTGACCGATGGCGATACTGATTACCGTCAAGCCGTTCCATGAACCTCGATAAGCCTTATCGTAAAACTGGGCGTTAGGTATCATGCCACGCTTCTCGCCCGGCAAGTCGATGCCAAGCTTATATCCGAATCCCATAGACACCATATAGTCTCGCCAAGTGTTCATGGCGTTCTGTACTGAGCCGTACTTCTGACGAGAGCCTATCATGTAATACAGTCCCCAGCAGAAGTAACTATTACACGAAGTGGCAATAGACGGAAGCAAAGGCAACGGCGACGGATGAGCGTGACACCCTACATGCAATCCTCTATAAGAGAAACCGTGCGAACACGGGAATGTGGTTCCGGCATTGATAATACCTTCTTGCAAGAAAGTAAGCCCCTGTGTAGTCTTAAACGTAGAACCCGGAGGATACGTACCCATAATGGCACGGTTAAGCAGCGGCTTCCACGGATTACGCGACATAGCCAAATGGTTCTTGCCACGGTTACGGCCTATCATCAAGCGAGGGTCGTACGTAGGCGATGAAACCAAGCAGAGCACTTCGCCGGTAGAAGGTTCTATGGCAACGATACTGCCTATCTTGCCTTCGAGCAAGCGTTCGCCAAGCATCTGCAACTCAATGTCAAGACTTAATGTGAGATTCTTTCCGGGCACTGAAGCCTTGTCGAACTTACCGTCCATGTAATTTCCCTGAATACGACCGTGAGCATCGCGCAGAAGTACTTCTATACCCTTCTCGCCACGCAACTGCTTTTCATAAAAACGTTCTACTCCTTGTTTCCCGATAAAGTCGCCAGGCTGATAATAAGTATCCGATTCCATGTCCGACTTCGATACTTCGGCTATATCGCCCAAAATATGCGCTCCGGCATTGTATTTATACTGACGGATGGTACGGCGCTGTATATAGAAACCGGGGAATTTGAACATCTTCTCCTGAAAAATACCGCAGTCCTCGCCCGACAACTGGGTCAAGAACACCTGGTTGGTATAAGGCGAATATCCCGGATTGAGTCGGCGGTCCTTCAAATCAGAGAAACGTTTCCTCACAAACTCCGGAGTTATTTTCAGCGTGTTACATAAATCGAGCGTATCGAGCTGAGTAATTTCTTTCATTACCACCGTAATGTCGTAAGCCGGCTGGTTATATACCAGAAGTTTACCCGTACGGTCGTATATCACTCCACGGCTCGGATATTGAATCTTCTGCAGAAAGGCATTACTGTCGGCATTCTTCTTATAATCGTCGCTCATGATTTGAAGCATGAACAGGCGGACAATAAAAAGCGCTACCACAACAAGCACTGCCCCGCCTATTACATAACGGCGGCGAGCCAATCTATAATCTCTCTCCACTATCTATTCCTCCTTAATACTTCAGCACACATTATAAATATTATAGTTGCCAACACATCCGACAATACTTTCCAGAACAACTCTGCCGGATGAAAAAAAGAGAAAGAATTAAGTACTTGCAGTACAAACGCAAAAACGAACACTTCCGACAATACATAACGCAAGAAAGGCGAAAAGCCCATTATACGTACTCCAGGCTCATAATCCTCAGACACCTCGCGCGACATTTGCATACGCAGCAAAGGGCGACGGGCGAAAGCCATAAATGTGGCGGCACCTGCGTTCATTCCGGGGGTATTGCTGAATATGTCTATACATAACCCAATGAAGAAAGCCTGCAGCAACAGCGATTTACGCGGAGTTTCGGATTTTAATTTCAATATATAATAGATGTACAACGCAGGAGTAGCATATCCCATGATATGCATGTGATTAAGTACCAGCACCTGAACCAGCACCAATAATACAAACATCCACAAACGCTGTAAAAACTGAGTCATAATATCCTTGGTTTATTTTACGTTGTTTTCTAAAGCGGCCTGTTCGGCTCCTACTTTGGCACGAATTACACTCACATCATTCAGACGGGCAAAGTCGGTAAACAGTCTTACTTTCAATCGATAAGACAACCCGTCGTGACTGTCGGCCATATCGTCTACCACTCCTACCGGTATTCCTTCTGGGAACACGGCGCTATGTCCGCTGGTCACCACCGTATCGCCTAATGTAAATTCAGAATAGCGGGGGATATCTTTCACCCACGCATATTGCGAAGAGCCTCCCTCCCATTTCAGCGTTCCGAAATAGTCGGTACGGTTTATCTTACAGCTAATACTGCTCTTGGTATTAAGCACCGGAAGCACAAGCGAGAAATGCGAAGATGTTTGGTACACGATGCCCACTATTCCGCTTCCGCTCACTACGCCCAATTCTGGTGTAACTCCATCGGCAGTACCTTTATCAATCGTGATATAGTTATCAGACAAAGTAACGCTATTGTTCACCACCCGTGCCGAATAGAGCGTATAATGCCGCAACACCTCATCGCGCAAACGGGTTATTGCCACCGTATCCTTGACATACTCATGCAATGCCTTGCTCAACTGTTCTACCTCCAGCTCAAGCTGTACATTGCGCTGTACCAAATCACGATTTATGCTATGCAACTTAAAGTAAGAAGTAATTTCGTTTACACCCTTATAGACTGTCCCCGATACCTGATTGGCCGAAGTAAAAAAGACACTGCCTTGATAGCTGTTGAAACGGAACAATAAAATTATACTGACTACTTCAAGAAATATAAAAAGCAGCCAATAATCGTATTTCATCAAGAAATTCAGCAGATTCCGCATATTATTATTTAATATAAAAGAGAACGCACGGGCTTTTTTATAACAAACAAAAGAGAGGGCACATGCTCTCTCTTATGCTTTTTAATTTAATCCTTTATCCCACCACATTAACGCATCAAGAAAGAAAAACGGCCTACGTTTTTCAGTGCGATGCCGGTACCTTTAGCTACGCTGAGCAATGGGTCTTCGGCAATGTGGAAAGGAATGTTTATCTTATCAGTAAGACGCTTGTCGAGTCCACGCAACAGCGCACCACCACCTGCCAGATAGATACCGTTGCTTACGATATCGGCATACAGTTCGGGCGGAGTATTTTCGAGCGCACTCAAAATGGCTGTTTCAATCTTAGCGATGCTCTTTTCCAAGCAGTGAGCTACTTCCTGATAGCAAACGGGCACTTCCATAGGCAATGCTGTGATACGGTTAGGACCGCGCACTACATAGTCTTCGGGAGCCTCATCGCCCAAGTCTGTAAGAGCTGCGCCTACGTGTATCTTGATACGTTCGGCCATACGCTCACTCACCTTCACGTTGTGCTGGCGGCTCATGTATTCCTGAATATCGGCTGTAAGGTCGTCACCTGCAATACGGATAGAGTTGTTCGATACGATACCGCCCAACGAGATAACCGCGATTTCGGTAGAACCACCACCTATATCAACAATCATGTTTCCTTCCGGAGCCTCAACGTCCAATCCGATACCGATAGCGGCAGCCATAGGTTCGAATATCAAATATACGTCACGTCCGCCTGCATGTTCCGCACTGTCGCGTACGGCACGCAGTTCCACTTCTGTCGATCCCGACGGAACACCAATTACCATCCGAAGCGAAGGAGTAAACAAACGACGTCCGGTATTTACCTTCTTAATCAATCCGCGCATCATCTGTTCGCATGCGTTAAAGTCGGCTATCACGCCATCACGCAACGGACGCACGGTGCGGATATTCGGATTTTCTTTTTCGTACATCAGTTTCGCACGGTCGCCCACAGCAATCATCTTGTCTGTACGACGATCCAAAGCTACCACCGACGGCTCGTCTACCACGATCTTGTCATTGCTCATAATGATGGTATTAGCAGTACCAAGGTCCATGGCTATTTCTTGTGTAAAAGAGAATAATCCCATTTTAGTTTAGTTCTGATTTTATGTGTTATCCCAACTTACCTTAATTATTACTTTCCGCTCTTCTCGAACCATGCGTGGATGGCAGTATCATAATGAGAAGATACTCCGAAAGCTTCTTGTGCAAACCAACGACGCTCATCGCGAGTAGTAACAGCACCATTCTTAGCGATAATGTCATAGAACGGCTTGTACTGAGCCTTGCTTGCAATGATTACAACATCGTTGAAGTTCTTTGCAGCTGCACGAATCAATGAGATACCGCCTATATCAATCTTTTCGATAATAGACTGTTCGTCTGCTCCAGAAGCGACTGTATCTTCGAACGGATAAAGATCGACGATAACCAAGTCGATTTCAGGGATTTCGTATTTAGCAGTCTGCTGACGGTCTTCTTCCAACTCACGACGTGACAAGATACCACCGAATACTTTCGGGTGAAGAGTCTTAACGCGTCCGCCCAAAATAGAAGGATAGCCAGTCAAATCTTCTACAGCGTGACATTTGTATCCTAATTCTTCAATAAAATGACGAGTTCCACCAGTTGACAAGAACTCTACACCGTCTTCAGCCAAACGACGGATAATCGCATCGAGTCCGTCCTTGTGGAATACAGACACCAAGGCAGTCTTTATTTTCTTTGATTCTGACATTGCAAATCGTTTTAAGTAATTACTAAAGAATATCTAATTTGGGGCAAAGTTACTAATTTCCTATCAATAAACATACTAAGAATATGTTTAAAGTTTCCTATTAATTAGATTTAAGTGTTATGGACATCAAAATATTCCATCTATTTCTAGTCCGCACCGTGATTTACCTTACGCTTCATGCCTAAACAGTAAAAATGGCACACATAAAATTGCCTGAAAAAGCAATGCGAATCGCATAAAAAACACTCTCATTCTTTTTTTTGCGATTCGCATATTGCAAGCTTACCATTCGTATATTGCAGGACTTCTTTTCGCATTCTTTTTTCAGGCATATCACAAATACACAAAATCGGCCTCAGAAGGCATTCTGAGAGGTGTAACATCGGTCCCAATTTTGATGTTACCTTGTGATGCGTAATCAAGCCATCCTTTCCATTCAGTAAAAGAACGCTACACGTATATAATAAGACGTATAACGGTGTTCCAAACAAATTTCATATGGCTTCTTGAACATTCATGCTCTCCATTGATTATTGTTGGATTTACTGATTATCCTTATTGATTAAATTTACAACCACTTTCACCATCACATCTTTCTCTTCTGTACGGCTCTCAGCAATCATCAGTGTGAGGGCAACGAGAGTGTTGTCGGCAATGCGTTTATGTCCGTCTTGGCCATAAAGTATGCCATTCTTCTCCATGAACCAAAGGAAAAGCATGGCAGCAATACGTTTGTTGCCATCGCTGAAAGAATGATTTTTCACCACGAGATACAGCAACATAGCTGCCTTTTCTTCAACAGATGGATATAGGTCTTCACCTCCGAATGTTTGGTAAATCTGACCGATGCTACTCTTAAAGGAATCATCCTTTTCGTTTGCAAACCATCGGCTTTCGCCAAATTTCACCTTCAAGGCGTTGATGGCATCCATGGCATTCTCGTATGTAGCATGGAAAATTTCTTTCTTGGTTGTCTTCTCAACACTCAATGCTTGATAGTCGTAGCGATCGAGCGTGTCGAGGGCATAGACATAATCTGTGATAACACTGAATAGTCCTGAATATTCTCCTTCTGAAACCTTGTCTTGGAGAGTGAGAGCACGCGACATCAACCTAACCACATCTTTCAGTTCATCATAGTGGTCGAGGCGACGCTGGTCTATGGCATAGCCCCTGATTAGGTACTGTTTCAGTATACTGTTAGCCCATTTTCTGAAAACAATACCATTCCGGCTTTTCACTCTATACCCTACAGAAATAATCATATCAAGATTATAGTAATCTATTTTCTGCATTTGGGTATATCCCTCTTTTCTGCCATATTTCTTGGGTGTCGCAAATTTTGCGACTACCGGCTCACCTTCAAGTTCTTCCCTCAATGCATTATTGATATGCTTTGCTATTGTCTTGTAGTCTCTGCCATAAAGCTGAGCGATTTGCTCTCTATTAAGCCACACAGTATCTTTCTCCAACTTTACTTCAAGTTGGGTATTGCCATCGTTTGTTGTATATAGAACGATAGACGAACCGTTATTTGCAACAATTTTATTCTCCATCATATATTACATTTATTATATACAGCGTTTGTACAGCAAAGATATTGTTTTGGTGTATCTTTTTGTTCATACCAGCATAGTATTTTGCCAGAGCAACATATCAATGGCATCACCCGAAGCCAGCTGCTTATAAATTTCATACTTAAACATTCCACACGAACGATTATAATAAGACAAAGATTGGCTTGGATAGTACAAGAACCACGCATCAGCACATGTAACACTATTGTAATATGTATGACACGGCAATATAACATACACCATCTACTTTTGCGACCGAAAAAGTATTTAAACAAACATTATGGAAACAGTTTACTTAGGAATTGTAATCTTTCTTTTCATGCTGGCGGTATTCGACCTTCTGGTTGGAGTCAGCAATGACGCAGTCAACTTCATGAATTCGGCTGTCGGTGCAAAAGTGGCAAAGTTTAAAACCATAATCTTGGTTGCCGCCATCGGCGTATTTGCCGGAGCCATCATGAGTAACGGAATGATGGACATTGCCCGTCACGGCATTTTCAACCCCGTGAACTTTAGTTTTTACGACATCATGTGCATTCTGCTGGCAGTGATGGTAACCGATGTGGTTCTGCTCGACATTTTCAATACGTTAGGGCTTCCTACCTCTACCACCGTATCCATGGTATTCGAGCTGCTGGGTGGTACATTCATATTGGCAATAATACGAATTGTAGGCGATGAAACAGGATTGCTTTCACTAGGCGATATGATGAATACAGAAAAAGCCTTGTCGGTAATATTAGGTATATTCCTGTCAGTAGCTGTGGCATTTATAACCGGTACCTTCGTACAGTATGTATCGCGACTCATTTTCAGCTTTAATTATAAGAAGCATCTTTCATGGACTATCGGAGTATTTGGCGGTATATCAGTTACATCGTTAGCTTACTTCACCCTGATAAAAGGACTTAAAAGCGCTCCGTTCATGACCGCCGAATCAATGGCATGGATTAACGACAACACACTTTCGCTTGTATTAGGTTGCTTTGTATTCTTCACACTACTGATGCAAATCTTGCACTGGTGCAAGGTAAACGTATTCCGCATCATTGTATTGCTTGGAACTTTCTCATTGGCGTTGGCATTTGCCGGCAACGACTTGGTTAACTTTATCGGAGTTCCCTTGGCAGGATTCTCAGCTTACACAGACTATGTAGCCAATTCTGGCGGAGCAGGCATACACGATTTCATGATGTCCTCGCTCGCATCTTCGGCACACACACCGATTATATTCCTTTTCGCTTCTGGCATCGTAATGGTCTACGCCTTAGCTACTTCTAAAAAAGCCAAGAACGTTATCAAGACATCTGTAGACTTGGCACGTCAGGAAGAAGGCGACGAAATGTTCGGTTCATCTGCCTTGGCACGTACCATAGTACGACGCGCCACCAGCATAAACGATTTTCTGAAACAGGTTATCCCTGCCAACGTACGCCAGTGGATTAACAGCCGATTCAATAAAGACGAAGTGATTTTAGCCGACGGAGCCGCATTCGATATGGTACGCGCTTCTGTAAACTTGGTACTATCCGGACTTCTTATCATCATAGGTACTACCATGAAACTTCCGCTTTCTACTACCTACGTAACATTCATAGTGGCTATGGGTTCTTCATTGGCCGACCGTGCATGGGGACGCGAAAGTGCGGTTTACCGCATAACAGGTATGCTTTCTGTAATTGGCGGATGGTTTATCACCGCATTCGTGGCATTCATTATCTGTGCCTTCGTAACCATAATTATGTTCTACACAAGCTTTGTTGGTATGTTCGCATTCATTGCCATCGCTGTATTCCTGCTTATACGCAGCAACATACGCTACGCTAAGAAAGAAAAGAGCGAAAAGCAAGACAATGTATTCACCACTATGATGCGTAGCAAAGACAAGAACGAAATTCTTACATTGCTCCGTATTCATGTAAAAGAGACATTGAGCAGCTATCTGCGCTACACAGAAGAAACATACACGCAAATAACCGACGGATTTATGAACGAAGATTTGAAGTTGCTTCGTAAAGCCGAATCTAAAACTGACGATCAGCGCAAGATGCTGAAGAAACGTCGCCGTAAAGAGATTTTAGGATTGCGCCGTATTCCTATAGCTATCGCCATAGAAAAGAATACATGGTTCCACCTGGGAAGCAACAGCTGCGAGCAAATGCTGTACTGCTTGAAACGTATACTCGACCCTTGTAAAGAGCACGTTGACAACAACTTCAACCCGATACAGAAAAATTGCATAGATGAGTTCTTACCCGTGCGCCAAGAACTATGCACCCTGATGGAAAGAACCTGCAAAGCCATAGACAGCAATGACTATACAGACGCTGACGACATCTTGAAAAAAGGAGATGATCTGAAAAATAAGATTTCATTCCTCCGTAAAGAACAGATGAACCGTATGCAGGAATCGGCCAACGCTACCCTGAAAGCTTCTTTGGTATACCTGAACATATTGCAAGAAACACAGGAGTTGGTAAGTATATGGCGTCACTTGCTTCGTGCAAGCCGATTCTTCCAAGCCGACTATGTTTCTCCGCAAGATGCACAGGTACTCAGTCTGGAAGAATAATCTGATATTCGGTAAAAATTGAAGAATTTATCAAGCGTATCAAGGTCTATTCCATAACCTTTTATAACTTTGCAGAAATCACATTTATAAACGAATTATATTATGGCAAGATTCAAACGCATTTTGTTAAAGCTTAGCGGCGAAAGCTTGATGGGCGAAAAGAAATATGGAATAGACGAAAAACGCTTGGGCGAATACGCACAGCAGATTAAGGAAATTCACGACATGGGCGTACAGATTGGTATCGTGATAGGCGGCGGAAACATTTTCCGCGGACTGAGCGGTGCCGGTAAGGGGTTCGACCGTGTGAAAGGTGACCAGATGGGTATGCTGGCAACAGTTATCAATAGCTTGGGACTTAGCTCGGCATTGGTAGCGGCTGGTGTCAAGGCTCGTGTACTTACAGCTATCAGAATGGAACCTATCGGTGAGTTCTATACTAAATGGAAAGCCATAGAAGCCATGGAAAACGGCGAAGTGGTTATCATGTCGGCTGGAACAGGTAATCCGTTCTTCACTACAGATACCGGCTCTTCATTGAGAGGTATAGAAATAGAAGCTGACGTAATGCTGAAAGGTACTCGCGTAGACGGTATCTACACTGCCGACCCTGAAAAGGATCCTACAGCAACAAAATTCGACGATATTACATACGACGATGTATTGGCACGCGGACTGAAGGTAATGGACTTGACCGCAACTTGCATGTGCAAGGAAAACAACTTGCCTATCATCGTATTCGATATGGACACAGTAGGTAACTTGAAGAAAGTTATGTCGGGCGAAAATATCGGTACATTAGTGCATAACTAACAGGAAGTTTTAAACTTACTGATATAAAAAAGAACAGACCTCATGAAATAGTAAGACTTCATGAGGTCTGTTCTTTTTTATGCGATTTCAAGACGTATCACATCTCCGTTCGACATGTGAGGCAGCTCGGCTAGTCTGTCTACGGGAATACCTTCAGTTACAGCGCGGATGGAGCGATTTATCAATCCATGCGCCACTACCAAGATAGTCTTTCCATCATAATGTTCTCGCAGATAGCTTACACAGCGCTCAGCTCTTTCGTATAATTGCTCACGACTTTCGGCATCGGCAGGTATATGCGATTTATCTACCGAATCAATAGGCAGCCCTGTCCAACTCCCCCAGCCTATCTCACGAAACAGCGGGTTTGTCTCCCACGGGATAGAGCAATCGCCAAAAGCCAGACGGACGGTATCTACTACACGTTGCAAATCGCTGCTCACTATAGCATCGAAATGAATGTCTTTCAACCGCTCGCCCAAATCTTTAGCCTGCGTCTTTCCCGTTTCGGTAAGTCGCCCCGGAAGATGTCCTTGAAAAATATGCGCCAAGTTCTCTTCCGTCTGTCCGTGACGTGCCAAATATACAGTCAGCATCGCGAGAATACTTCTTTTTAATCTTCCATCAACTTACGATAGCGTACACGCTTAGGCTCTACGTTACCCATACGCTTCATCTTATTCGCTTCGTATTCAGTATAAGAACCTTCAAAATAGAATACTTCGCTATTGCCTTCGAACGCAAGGATGTGAGTACAGATACGGTCGAGGAACCAACGGTCGTGACTAATTACCACAGCACATCCGGCAAAGTCCTCAAGACCTTCTTCGAGCGCACGCAACGTATTTACGTCAATATCATTGGTAGGCTCATCGAGGAGCAATACGTTTCCTTCTTCTTTCAGCGCCATAGCAAGGTGCAGACGGTTACGTTCACCACCCGACAACATGCCACACAATTTTTCCTGATCGCTTCCGGCAAAGTTGAAACGGCTAAGATAAGCACGAGCGTTAATGTCGCGGTTACCCATACGCAAGAGGTCGTTACCACCACTGATTACCTGATATACAGTCTTGTTAGGATCGATATCTTTATGCTGCTGGTCTACGTATGCCACCTTTACAGTTTCACCTACTTCGAATTCACCCTTATCAGGAGTTTCAAGACCCATGATAAGTCTGAACAATGTAGTCTTACCGGCACCGTTAGGACCAATTACACCTACGATACCATTAGGAGGAAGCATAAAGTTAAGATCATCGAACAACAGCTTGTCGCCATACGCTTTAGCTACATGCTTTGCTTCAATAACCTTGTTACCCAAGCGAGGACCATTCGGAATAAAGATTTCCAGCTTTTCTTCCTTCTCTTTCACATCCTCGTTAAGCAACTTATCGTACGAATTAAGACGAGCCTTACCCTTAGCCTGACGAGCCTTAGGAGCCATGCGCACCCAGTCCAACTCGCGTTCCAAAGTCTTGCGGCGCTTGCTTGCCACCTTCTCTTCCATCTCCATACGCTTGGTCTTCTGTTCCAACCAACTTGAGTAGTTGCCTTTCCAAGGAATACCTTCGCCACGGTCAAGCTCCAGAATCCATCCTGCTACATGATCGAGGAAGTAACGGTCGTGTGTTACAGCGATTACTGTACCCTCGTACTGCTGCAAGTGCTGTTCCAGCCAGTCGATACTTTCCGCATCGAGGTGGTTGGTAGGCTCATCGAGCAACAAGATATCGGGTTTCTGAAGCAACAGACGACACAGAGCCACACGGCGGCGTTCACCTCCCGACAAGTTCTTCACCGGTTGGTCTTCGGGCGGACAGCGCAACGCATCCATAGCACGCTCAAGCTTGCTATCGAGGTTCCAAGCATCTGTAGCGTCGATAATATCTTGCAATTCGGCCTGACGCGCAAAAAGAGCATCCATCTTATCAGGATCCTCATAATATTCGGGCAATCCGAATTTATTGTTAATTTCTTCGTATTCGGCCAAAGTGTCTACTACACTCTGTACGCCTTCCATTACAACCTCTTTTACAGTCTTTGTGTCGTCGAGGTGTGGTTCCTGAGCTAAATAGCCAACTGAATATCCCGGCGAGAATACTACTTCTCCCTGATAACTCTTATCCAATCCGGCTATAATCTTAAGCAATGTAGACTTACCGGATCCGTTCAAACCGATAATACCTATTTTCGCTCCATAAAAAAAAGATAGGTAGATGTCCTTCAAGACTTGCTTGTTGTTTTGGAATGACTTGCTCACTCCGACCATCGAAAAGATAATCTTTTTATCGTCTGCCATATTCTTTATATTAATTATTGTTGATAATGTTCCTTAAAATAACGACAAGTGTATAGTTGATAAAACAATAGCCCTGCTATACAAACCAGAATCGCTCCTTCGTATACTTCTCGCGATGTTGAGAATACAAACCCAGAAACTGCTACGGCAAGAGCTGCTACAAAGCCGAGTTGCCATAACAACTGGAAAGTCTGATAACTTGTTCCGCGCTCGCAGTGCATGGGCAGCAATATCATCATCTGCAGGAAATGTCCAATAGAAAAGCCTGTGCCTAAGCCTATCAGAAAGCCGCTGGCATGTAAATGTACTCCAGAATCTACTACTAAAAGCACTACCAAGCCAGCCAAAGTAAGCACTTGCCCAAGAAATACTTGCAACTTACCATTCTGAGATATAGAACTTAACTGCCTCAACAGTAAGTAAACAATGAAGCCTCCCACAATACTCAGATAAAACAAAGCGTCGGGCATGGCCGATAGAACCATTCCTAACACAATGGGCACGCAGAGCATATTAAGCCCCGGAAGCAACGTACGGAAAAGGATGAAACGATCGAACGAGCATAAAGGCAAGTCAAGAGGCGCCCTGAAGCATACCTGAACCATAGTTATCAAGAATGCCGAGCATCCGCATAAAGCCGAAGACAAATAAAGCAGCTTAGATATGGGCAACATGGACGGACCGTTTAATCCTATCAGTAATCCCAAGATAGTACTTAAAATACTGGTCCATGTAAACACACGGTTGGCGGCGTTTCTCTTACTACTCGGAGTTACATCTATAACCAACGTACTGCCAGTAGCCATCAACGCCAAACTGAAAAACACGCCCTGCAACATCCATAAACCTACAGCCATCCACTGCTGAGGGACATACGGACTGATTAGTCCTATAGCCGCAAGCATAATGACGCTACGGATGCATACTTGCTTCCTACTGAACGTATCGACTAAGTAATTATTGAAAGCCCCTGGTATGAACATAGCCGGAGCAAATAAAGCGACCAGAATAGATGCCTGAGACACAGTGCATCCCCACTCTTTTACCATCCACTGGAAAAAGAGCGGGAAAAGCATGTACACCCCGATAAAGAGTAGAATATTAGCTGCTATCAACAATGAAAAGTTCTTATTCCACAGCATATATAGGATGAAACTTAATATTGTTCTGTTTCGTTGGGGAAATCAGACGATTTCACATCTGCAACGTACTGACCGATAGCGTCGGTCATGATAGTATGAAGGTCGGCATAGCGACGCAAGAAGCGAGGACTGAAGCCTTTAGTCATTCCCAACATGTCGGCTACTACAAGCACCTGACCGTCGACACCGCCTCCGGCACCAATACCGATAACCGGAATAGTAAGTTCTTTCGCTACACGAGCAGCCAATTCTGCCGGAATTTTTTCAAGAACCAAGCCGAAGCAGCCCGCTTCTTCCAGCAAATGAGCGTCGCGAATCAGCTTTTCAGCCTCATCGTCGCCTTTGGCACGCACGCCATAAGTACCATACTTATTAATAGATTGAGGCATCAAACCCAAATGACCCATTACAGGCATTCCGGCGTTGATAATGTGACGGATAGTATCTATCACTTCTTCTCCACCTTCCAACTTCAGCGCATCGGCACCGGTTTCCTTCATGATACGGATAGCGTTACGAACACCATCAAAAGTATCTGCCTGATAAGTACCGAAAGGCATATCAACTACTACGAGGGCACGCTTTACGCCACGCATTACCGAACGACCGTGATAAATCATCTGATCGATGGTGATAGGCAAGGTAGTAACATTACCTGCCATTACATTAGAGGCTGAGTCGCCTACTAATATTATATCAATTCCAGCTCCGTCTACTATCTGAGCTATCGTATAATCATAAGAGGTAAGCATTGAAATCTTTTCACCTCTTTCTTTCATTTCTATCAAACGGTGAGTAGTCACTTTACGTGCATCACCCGAAAGATATCCTGCCATAACTTTTTACTTATTTAAAATTATTAAACGCGGCAAAGGTAACTCAATTGGTACATTTAACCAAGTAGAGCTATCATCTTTTCATAATTGAAGCCTACGAAATCGGGGATAGACAGCTTACATTTGTCTTTTATCGCCTCGGCTGTATTGGTTGTAGAAAGGCCTATAACTGTCATTCCGGCAGCATTTCCCGCCTCTAACCCATGAAACGAGTCTTCGAACACCACACAGTTCTGGGGTACTGTTCCGAAGACTTCGGCACCAAGTAAGAAACAGTCGGGAGCCGGTTTTGAACGGGTAAACATCTCGGCTGTCAAGATTCGGTCTACCAAACCTTCTTTCAACTCTGGATGAGCCGCATATACATTAGCCATCTTCAGTTCGTTAGAGCTGGTTACGATAGCTATCTTTACGCCATGAGCACGCAGGTCTTTCATAAAATCCACTACTCCAGCTATATATTCGAACGTCATTTCGCGCTCAAAACGATTAAGTCCGGCAGTAATCTTGCTCTGATCTTCAGTCATTCCGGCAAAGTGCTTATCGTAAATTTGAGTCAAGGTCTGCCCTTTTATCAAAGCACCGAAATGCGGCAATTCCGGATGATATTGTCTTCCTACCTCATCCCAATATACCGTATACTGAGTTTCTGTATCCATCACCACACCGTCAAAATCGAACAATGCGGCTATACACTTTGTTTTATCCATACCTATTTATAAATAAATATACAATTATTATATACTACCTTGCAGTCTTATCGACTTCCCAAATACAAGAAGAACATACCGATAAGTACCAAAATCAAATCGACAGCCTTACTCTTGAGGTTCTTTTCACGGAACACCATGGCGCCGAACAAGAACGATACTATAACACTACCTCTACGCACCATCGACACGATAGATATCATTGAACCGTCCATACCTAACGCATAGAAATAGACGAAATCGGCTGCTGAAAGGAATATTGATATAAGAATTATGCACCAATCCCAACGGAATGGAGTAGTACTTTTTCGTTTAGGAAGCCAAAGTATCATTAACACGCCACCCATAATGAAAAGCTGGTAAATGTTATACCACGCCTGGACAACCATATTATTGAAACGGCCCATCAGGTATTTGTCGTACAATCCGCTGGCCGCACCTAGTACAGCCGCCAGCACGATAAACCAAATCCACTTATCATGCTTAAAGTCGATGCCTTCTTTCTTACCAGAACGACTCAGCATGAAAAAAGAGACTATGGCCAGCAGAACACCTATCCATTGATACATATTAAGGCGTTCGCCGAATATAAGCATTGCCCCTACCAACGTCATTACCGGACGAGTAGCATTTATCGGTCCTACTATAGTAAGCGGAAGGTGCTTCATGCCGAAATAACCGAATATCCACGACGATAAAACGATAAACGACTTCAATATTATAAACTTATGCACTTCCCATCCGGCTTCGGGAACATAAAATATTGAGCCATTCAGCACAGACGGAGCATAAGCCGAAATCAAGATAAGAGGAAGAAAGATAAGACTGGAGAACAATGTATTCAATCCCAGCACCGGAAGCACAGCATTGTTGTTCAACGATTTTTTCTTAAAGACATCATAGAAGCCCAGCAACGCAGCTGAGCAGAAAGCCAGTAATAACCACATATTCTGATATACCTATTGTTTACGGCTGCAAAATTACTATTTTTTCCGTAACCGAAATCAAGTAGTAACGGAAGTTTCATCATTTGCCAAACCAGACACCGCATCAAACAAAAAAATCATTTAGTAAGCTAATATCAAGCAAAAAGGGATGAATACAATCATGCAATATACCCAAAGGTACATTTTTGAATATTTTTTGTCATTTCGCACACAATATTACCCCATATCTTTTCTAAATTGAGAATGATTTTTCTAATACTTAAAATTTCTTTCGTATCTTTGCGGCTGATTTAGAAATTATTAAAAGGAAATGAATAAAGAACAATTGGTGCCTGATTACATATTTGAGTCCAGTTGGGAGGTATGCAATAAAGTTGGAGGTATTTATACCGTATTGTCCACCCGAGCAAAGACTCTGCAATCGGCATTTACTGACAAGATTTTCTTTATCGGTCCAGACGTATGGATCGGAAAAGAAAACCCACTTTTTACCGAAGACGAAACACTATTGGCATCATGGCGTAAGCACGCCGCAGAGAATGAAGACTTAAAGACAAGAGTAGGCAGATGGAATGTTCCGGGGACTCCTATCGTGATCTTAGTCGATTTCTCTCCCTATTTTCAAAAAAAGAACGAAATCTACACTGAATTGTGGCAAGACTTCCAAGTCGACTCACTCCATGCCTATGGCGACTATGACGAAGCTTCTATGTTCTCTTACGCCGCAGGCCTAGTAGTAGAAAGCATGTACCGCTATCGTATGACACCTCATGACAAGGTTATCTATCAAGCCAATGAATGGATGACGGGTTTGGGAGCTTTGTACATACATAAAAACGTGCCCGAAATCGCTACGATATTCACTACCCACGCTACATCTATCGGACGCTCTATAGCAGGAAACAACAAGCCTCTATACGACTATCTGTTTGCTTATAACGGCGATCAGATGGCTCAAGAACTGAATATGCAGTCTAAGCATTCTATCGAAAAACAGACAGCTCATTTCGTAGACTGCTTTACTACAGTGAGCGATATCACTGCTAAAGAATGTCAGGAACTGCTCGACAAGCCTGTAGATAAGGTGCTGATGAATGGTTTCGAAAACGACTTCGTACCTAAGGGCGGCAAATTTACTCGCAAGCGTAAACACGCACGTCAGGTAATGCTTAATGTAGCCAACAAGCTGTTGGGTACTAAGCTCGACGAAGATACGTTAATTGTAGGTACAAGCGGACGTTACGAATTCAAGAATAAGGGTATTAACGTTTATCTGGAATCTCTGAACCGCCTTACTCGCGATAAAGATTTGAAAAAGCCTGTATTGGCGTTTATCAATGTTCCTGGTTGGGTAGGCGACGCACGCGAAGACTTGCGCCAGCGTTTAGACAGCGGAAAAGAATATGATACCCCATTGGAATGCCCGTTCATCACTCATTGGCTTCATAATATGAGTCATGACCAAGTGCTTGATATGCTGAAGTATATGAATATGACAAACGCTGCCGATTCAAAGGTAAAAGTTGTATTCGTACCTTGCTATCTGGACGGAAGAGACGGCATCGTAAACGAACATTATTACGATTTGCTTATCGGTATGGACTTAAGCGTATATCCATCATATTATGAACCATGGGGATATACTCCGCTTGAAAGTATCGCTTTCAAAGTTCCTACCATCACTACCGACTTGGCTGGCTTCGGATTGTGGGTGAACACTGTAGTAGGTCATTATTCAGAGCTTACCGATGGAGTAAAGGTTATACACCACACTGACTATAACTATTCTGAAGTAGCCGATACTATTAAAGATACCATAGCGGAATTCTCTACCCTATCGGCATTGGATATCGACATTATACGTAAAAAAGCTGCCGGCATATCGGATAAGGCCTTGTGGAAGAACTTCATTAAATACTATTATGAAGCTTACGACATAGCATTGCAAAAAGCGGAGAAACGTATAGCCGAAATGAACGAAAACGAATAATCTATACACTAAAGATAAAAGTAAAATGGAAGTCAAAACTAATTATGCAAACACTCCGGTGTGGAAAGAAGTGACTGTAAAGTCTCGTATTCCGGAGTCGTTGAAAATGTTGGAAATCATGGCCCGCAACATTTGGTGGGCATGGAATGACGATGCTATTGACATGTTCAAGAGCCTTGACGCAGATTTGTGGAAAGCTGTAGGACAGAACCCGGTAGCATTGCTTGAACGTTTGAGCTACGAAAAATTGGAATCTTTGACAGAAGACCAAGTTGTTTTAGCTAAAATCAACGCTGTTTACACAAAGTTCCAAGCTTATATGAGCGAAAAGCCTAACGCTGCTCGCCCGTCAGTTGCATACTTCTGCATGGAGTTCGGTTTAACTCATGTATTGAAAATATATTCAGGGGGCTTGGGTATCTTGGCCGGTGACTATCTGAAAGAAGCTTCAGACAGTAACGTTGACATGTGTGGTGTAGGTTTCTTGTATCGCTACGGTTACTTCACTCAGAGCTTGTCAATGGACGGACAGCAGATTGCTAACTACGAAGCTCAGAACTTCGGTAGCCTTCCTATCGAACGAGTAAACGACGAAAACGGTAACCCGATGGTTCTCGACGTTCCTTACTTGAACTACTTCGTACACGCATATGTATGGAAAGTAAACGTAGGACGTGTTCCTTTGTACTTGCTCGATACAGACAACGAAATGAACAGCGAATTCGATCGTCCTATCACTTACCAGCTTTATGGTGGCGACTGGGAAAACCGCTTGAAACAAGAAATCTTGTTGGGTATAGGTGGTGTTCTGTTGCTTAAGAAATTGGGTATCAAGAAAGACGTTTACCACTGCAACGAAGGACACGCTGCATTGTGTAACGTACAGCGCTTGTGCGACTACGTAGAAGGCGGTATGAACTTCGACGAAGCACTTAACATCGTACGCGCTTCTTCATTATATACTGTACACACTCCGGTTCCTGCTGGTCACGACTACTTCGACGAAGGTCTGTTCGGCAAGTACATGGGTGGATACCCTCAGCGTATGGGTATTTCTTGGGACGACTTGATGGATATGGGTCGTATCAACCCGGGAGATCACAACGAACGTTTCTGTATGTCTACATTCGCTTGCAACACTTGCCAGGAAGTAAACGGCGTAAGCTGGCTTCACGGAAAAGTATCGCAGGAAATGTTTGCAGGTATCTGGAAGGGATACTTCCCTGAAGAAAACCACGTAGGATATGTAACTAACGGTGTACACTTCCCAACTTGGTGTGCTTCTGAATGGAAGAAACTGTACGGCAAGTACTTCGATAAGAACTTCATGAAAGATCAGTCTAACCCGAAGATCTGGGAAGCTATCTACAATGTGCCCGATGAAGAAATCTGGAATACTCGTTTGGCATTGAAGAACAAGTTGACTGGTTACATCCGCGATCAGTTCCGTGACACATGGTTGAAGAACCAGGGTGATCCTTCACGCGTAGTATCATTGATGGACAAGATCAACCCGAACGCTCTGTTGATTGGTTTCGCTCGTCGTTTCGCTACTTACAAGCGTGCTCACTTGCTGTTCACCGACTTGGATCGTTTGTCTAAGATCGTTAACAACCCCGACTACCCTGTACAGTTCTTGTTCGCAGGTAAGGCACATCCGCACGATGGCGCTGGTCAGGGCTTGATCAAGAAGATTGTAGAAATCTCTAAGCGTCCTGAATTCTTGGGTAAGATTATCTTCCTCGAAAACTATGATATGAAGTTGGCACGCCGCTTGATTTCTGGTGTTGATATCTGGATGAACACTCCGACTCGTCCTTTGGAAGCATCTGGTACATCTGGCGAAAAAGCGCTGATGAACGGTGTAGTAAACTTCTCTGTACTTGACGGATGGTGGTTGGAAGGCTACCGCGAAGGTGCAGGATGGGCTTTGACTGAAAAGCGTACTTACCAGAACCAGGAACACCAAGACCAGTTGGATGCTGCTACTATCTACAACATCCTCGAAAAAGAAATCCTGCCGTTGTACTACGCTAGAAACAGCAAGGGATATTCTGAAGGTTGGGTTAAGACTATCAAGAACTCTATCGCTCAGATCGCTCCTCACTATACAATGAAGCGTCAGCTCGATGACTACTATACTAAGTTCTATACTAAAGAAGCCGTTCGTTTCCACGAATTGGAAGCTAACAACTTCGCTAAGAATACAGAACTGGCTAAGTGGAAAGAAGAAGTTGCCGCTAAGTGGGATTCTATCGAAATTGTATCTATGAATAAATGCCAGGAACTTCGTCAGGGCAACGTAGAAAGCGGTAAAGACTACACTATCACTTGCGTAATTGACGAAAAGGGTCTTAACGATGCAATCGGCGTAGAAATGGTAGTAACTTACACTAACGCTGAAAACAAAGAATACATTTACTCTGTAACTCCGATGGAAGTTGTTAAGGTAGATGGTACTCTTTATACATTCGAGTTGAAGACTAGCTTGTCTAACTCAGGAAGCTTCAAAGTTTCTTATCGCATGTATCCTAAGAACGCAGCTCTGCCTCATCGTCAGGATTTGTGCTACGTTCGTTGGTTCAACGATTAATGCATTGAGATAGATAAGTTCTCAATAATATAAGGTAAGGGGTAGAACTTTTGCGAGTTCTACCCCTTTCTTATTTATAAGCATCAACACTGCAGATGCTCATCATTCAAAATCGGCAGGATAAGTAAGCAACTGATACGCCAACGCCTTAGCCATGCGATAATGTCCTACCGCATTAGGGTGCAAGCGGTCTGTATCGGCCTTATGGAAATAGCCGGCGTGTTCGTCCATGAGAGGATAAAGACCACTTATACAATTCAAGTCAATAACCGGCACCGCCCATACGTTTGACGCTTCTTTCACTACAGACACATACTCATCTACATAAAGCCCAATCTTGTTACAATACGATTCATCCGGCTGAATATTATCATTGCTGAAATGAGCGAAAGCACGATGTATAGGCGTAAGCAATATAATCTGCTTGGTAGGGAAATTACGCTTCAAGTAATCTATGGCGATGTTTATCCTTCCCCTGAAAGTACTTTCATCAAACTGAAGGGTACGCTTCTTTCGGGTTTCCATCTTACCACCTTTCACCAGCGTTTCTTCGTCGGCATAAGAATACCATTCACCTAAAGGAACGCCAGCGTTATAATCGTTGGTTCCGGCAAAAATGATGATAGCGTCTACATCGTCAGCGTGTTCTGCCTTTAGTTTCACAGCCTGCTTATAAACGCCATTCCACTGGTTACCGTTAATCCCATACACCATAGGCTCAAGCCCAAGCATCTCGGACAGGTATTGCCAATAGTTTTTAGTTGTACCTACGTGAATTTTGTCGGTAATAGAATCGCCCAAGAAAGCCACACGCTTTCCATTCCACTGATTAGTGTTGCTTATTACATTCTTTACTACCGGCTCTTTCACCGTCATCTCTTGAGCATTGACTACCAGCGGACAGCATCCCATAAGCAATGCAGCCAATCGCACGTACGATAAAGATTTGTATTTTCTCATAATAGCTATATTTATATATAACGAAAGGGCATAAGCATACGGTGTTCCGTTTATGCCTATGCCCTTTTTTATTTAATATCTTGTCCGTCTAAAAGAGTGAGAACGAAAATTATTCCCACTCAATTGTGGCAGGTGGTTTTGACGAGATATCGTAGCAAACTCTATTCACGCCCTTCACCTTATTAATAATATCGTTCGATACCTTAGCCATAAATTCGTAAGGCAGATGAGCCCAGTCGGCAGTCATGGCATCGGTACTTGTTACCGCACGCAGTGCTACGGCACGTTCGTAAGTACGTTCATCACCCATCACACCAACGCTCTGTACCGGAAGCAAGATAACTCCTGCCTGCCATACCTGATGGTAAAGTGCAGTTTCGTTACCGTTTTCATCCTTAACCTTCCAGTCGCGCAGACCTTGGATAAAGATATCGTCAGCATCCTGAAGGATACGAACCTTTTCGCGAGTGATATCGCCCAAGATACGTACAGCCAAGCCCGGACCTGGGAACGGATGACGTGTGATAAGATGTTCAGGAATACCAAGCTCGCGACCTACGCGACGAACTTCGTCCTTAAACAACCACTGCAACGGTTCGCACAAGCTGAGGTGCATTTCCTCGGGCAAACCACCTACATTATGATGACTCTTGATAGTCTTTCCGGTAATGTTAAGACTCTCGATACGGTCTGGGTAAATAGTTCCTTGAGCCAACCACTTAGCGTCGGTAATCTTCTTAGCCTCAGCATTGAATACCTCTACAAAATCGCGGCCAATGATTTTACGCTTCTGTTCCGGATCGGTAACACCTTCAAGGTCTTTAAAGAATTTCTCGCTAGCGTCTACGCCTATCACGTTCAAGCCCAAGCACTCGTAATCATGCATTACGTTCTTAAACTCATTCTTACGCAGCAATCCGTGGTCTACGAAAATACAAGTAAGGTTCTTGCCGATGGCACGGTGCAACAAAACAGCAGCAACCGATGAGTCTACACCACCGCTCAATCCTAAGATTACACGGTCGTTTCCTACTTGCGCCTTCAATTCGGCAACTGTAGTATCAACAAACGAAGCAGCACTCCAATCTTGCTTACCGCCGCAGATGTCTACTACAAAATTTTTCAGAATCTGAGTTCCGTCTTCGCTATGGAATACTTCCGGATGGAACTGAACGCCCCACAGCTTGTCGGTCTTAGACTGATAAGCAGCGATAGCCACCTTGTCGGTCGAAGCGATAACTTCAAAATCGTCGGGCAGAGCAGTAATAGTATCTCCGTGACTCATCCATACTTGCGAATGCTCGCGTATACCCTTCAGCAACGGACTCTCATGATTGAAAGTAGAAAGATGTGCACGTCCGTATTCGCGTGTGTTGGCCGGCTCTACATTTCCGCCGTATGTATACGACATGAACTGTGCGCCATAGCATATACCTAAGATAGGATATTTACCGCGAATGTTTGTTAGGTCTACCTTAAACGCCTTCTCGTCGTAAACAGAGAAAGGGCTTCCCGAAAGAATCACACCGATAACCGACGGATCTTCGTGAGGGAACTTGTTGTAGGGAACAATCTCGCAATACATGTTCAGTTCGCGCAAACGGCGTCCGATGAGCTGCGTAGTCTGCGAACCGAAGTCGAGAATAATAATTTTTTCCTGCATATCGAAAGTTTACGGGTTTATATTCGTATTTATGCGTGCAAAGTTAGCAAAAAGTAAATACTCTCTAACTGTTGCGGAATAAAATTTGCACTAATATAAATAATGTGTACCCGCAAAGACAGTACCGCATAACACGGCACATACAATTTACCAGCAAGCCGCAATGTTTAATTTGATAACCATACATTACAAAATGTACAACCACAGGTTTACAATTGCATGATTTTAACCCAAAGTGCTAAATAAGCGATTAGGTTTTCACTAAAATTACAATCTTTTGTATTTGCGGTTCGAAAAGAAATGCTTAATTTTGCCATCGCAGTTAGGAAGAGAAAGGTAATATTTCTCATCAAGCCCTGCACTGCAGCATAAACATGAGAGTTTATAAAGTTATTATAAAACCTTTAAAATTAAAACAAAATGATTAAAGTAGGTATTAACGGTTTCGGTCGTATCGGCCGTTTCGTA
>ENA-ORNF01000225-ORNF01000225.1-human-gut-metagenome-genome-assembly--contig:-NODE-225-length-58020-cov-8.818839_pt1 | contig 58020 bp, 37 predicted proteins | sample MGYA00242110_ERZ509012 | MGnify/ENA primary metagenome ERZ509012 (study PRJEB26280, sample SAMEA2338714) | human gut metagenome | biome: human gut; feature: human-associated habitat; material: faeces... | reverse complement strand
ATGGATTCAGCCCTAATTTTTCAACTGCTCAAAAAATTTTTAGCGGACAGTAATAATATGATAACTTCACTATTGAGGCCATAGGTCTGGACATTGGTTTTCGGTCGCGAGGAGGCTTTGTGCGAGCCTTCAAGCGGCATACCGGAATGACACCGTCGGAGTACCTTGCGCTGGCCAAAGAGCGACGCTCCGGGACGGAATCGCGGGGCTGAATAATCTCCTTCGCGTGACCTTGCCTGCAGAATCGCAACTTATGCTGTAACTTTACAAGCATAGTTACAATCAGGTCTCTTTTTAAGATAGAGAATTAGAATTACGCACTTAAATTTGCGAAAATTCTAATTCAAACCTCATGAGACCTAAAACTACGATTCTCATTATGTGGCTGACCTTATCATGGCTTTTTTGCCAGTCGGTCAGTGCTCAGATTATCGGCCGCTTCAGTCCCGGCCGGTCAACGCCTGTCTCAACCGACGTCATGTCGTTGGTGAGTCAGAATGTTCCCGAGCTGATCTACAAACCACAGACAAAATTCGGCTCACTCTTCTCTCGGACACGGACCCTGCCAAAGAGGCATAGTTCGACCCCGCTCTTCGACGCTGCATCCCTTGCCGGCGCCGAAGCTTCACTCCCCACCCTTCGTGGAGTTGTAATTTCTTCTACCACCCGCACAGCCCACCGTATGTGGAGCTTCACTCCCGACGGCAATAACTTCCTCAACATCTCGGGCAACAATGAGATAGCCGGCAACTGGGCCGGTATCCTTGTGGGAGACACATTCTATCAAGGTCGCACCGTCAAGGATAACGATGGTAACACTGAATGTTACATTGATGCATACAACGCCGAGACATGGGTCCGCACTTCCACCGTAAAAGTACCGGTAACCTCACTGCCGGTGGCTCTTGCCTACGACAACGGCTCCGTATATGGTTGCTTCAACAACGGCACCGGCGGATATATGTTCGGCAGAATGGCACTAAATGCCACCGCCGGTTACCCCGTAACCCGAATTGTCGACAACTGTATGTTCCATACGATGGTAATCGACGAAAACAACAAGCTCTGGGCACTTGACTTCAATGGTGCTTTATATCAGGTCGACAAGACAACGGGCAGCAAAACCCTCATAAGCAATACCGACATCGCTACTCCCTATATATCCTCGGGCTGCTACGACAAGGACACACGAGCCATATACTGGAATGTAATGACCGAGGAAGGCGCCAGCTCTATCTACCGCGTTTCCCTCCCCAGCGGTTATGTAACCAAGATGGGCACGCTGAGCGGAAACGACGAGATAATAGGCATGCACATTCCTGAAACGGTAAGCGACGGAGTGCCCGGACAGGCTACCGACTTAGCTGCTCATTTCGCCAACGGCGCGCTGAGCGGCACTGTCAGCTTCAAAGTGCCTACCACAACAAAAGGCGGACAAACCGGTGCCGGCGCGCTCACTTACCGCGTACTGGCCAACGGCAAGCAGGTGGCCAACGGCACCACAGCATACGGAGCTGAAGTAACTACTGAGACAATCGTTCTCCCCTCAGCCGGAAATTATACCTTCTCCGTAATACTGACCAATGCCGAGGGCGACAGCCAGTCGGCCGATATTACACTTTTCATAGGTAAGGACACGCCCAAGTCGCCGACTGTTAATGCCGTATACGGCAACGGCAAGTTCACCGTAAGCTGGAACCCCGTCAGCGAATCTGTAAACGGCGGCTATATCAATCCCTCCGAGGTTACCTATACCGTAACACGCTTCCCCGGCGAGGTCACTGTCGCCTCAAATATCACCGAAACAACGTTTTACGACGCTGTAAGCATCCCCGAAAAGTACTGCGTATATTATTATACCGTAACAGCAGCCTACAACGGCAATGTTTCGGCTCCCGGCGAATCGAACCATGTCAGCCTAAACGAGAATACAACCCCTTGGAGCACCGATTTCAGCACTCAGGATGACTTCGACCTCTTCACCGTGATTGACGCAAACAAAGATGGCAACAAGTTTGAATACAAGCAATCTAACAATTCGGCCCGCATTAAAGGCAACACTGCGGCAGATATGGATGACTGGCTGATTGCGCCGCCTCTCAAACTCAAGGCTTCGCAACTCTATAAATTTTCGACGTATGCATTTTCCGACGCTTTTACTTATGCTCCGGACATCATAGAGGTATACTACGGCAAGGAGCCTAAGGCAGAGGCGATGACAAAGGTAATAGTACCCCGCAGCAATATTTACTGGGGTACGGACTTCAGCGAATACTTCAAAGTGGATGAAGACGGCATATATTACATCGGAATCCACGGATGCAGCCCTGCATACGACACAAATGTTTTCATCGACAAAATCATGGTTGAGGAAGTGGACGGACGCACTCCCGGTACGGTAACCGACCTTAAGATTACCCTTGATCCGAAGAAACCGAAGTATGCAACCATTTCGGGCAAAGCTCCCGCAGTGAACGCTGCCGGTGGCGAACTTACAGCCATCGAGAGCGTAGTGGTGGAAAGGAATGGCAATAAGGTTGGTACAGCAAATATTTCTGCAGCCGGTGATGAGTTCTCCATGACTGTCAAGGTCGGTTCGGCCAACTATTATGAGTTTGATGTTTATGCGGTTAATACCTACGGACCCGGTCCAAAGGTTCAGATAGGAGAATATATAGGCCTCTTCGAGCCTACCGGTGTAGAGAACCTCAACATCAAGGAAACAGTGCCCGGCACGGTGGAGGTGAAATGGGAAGCACCCAAGACCGACATTCATGGCCACGTTATGTTACCTTCAAATGTTACATACTCGGTGTATAATGTCGCCACAGGTGATGTATTGGCCGAGAATCTGACCGACACTACCTACACTTGGAAAGTCAACGACGGCAAATCTCAGATTTTCGCCTCTGTTGCAGTTGTTGCCGCTACCACGGAGGGAAAATCGAACGCGGTGGTCAGCAATATGCTCCCCGTGGGACAGCCTCTGCTGCCCACATACATTGAGTCGTTTGACAACGGCGAGCCGAGCACCCCTGTTGGCGTTGAAGTTATCAGCGGGGAGAGCGCGAAATGGACGTTATGCCAAAACGGTCAGTTGCTCTCAGATGATGCCGACGGCACAGGCGGTTTCGTTGCCGCTCAGTTTGGTGCTCTTGATGACGAAGTGGCACTCTACACGGCAAAAGTGGATTTGAAAAATGCCATGAAGCCCACATTCTCGTTCGCTACTTATAATATTTTTAGCGATAGCCAAGGCTATGCAAACACCAACGAGGTGCGCATATTGCTGCAAAAAACAGGGGAAAGCGACGACACCTGGCATGAAGTGCTGAAAGGCACTGTAGATGAGCTTTGCAAATCCAATCGCAATGCCTGGGGAACCGTATCAGTCAATCTCGACGCCTTTAAGGGCAGTGTTGTGCGCCTGGCCATCAGGGTTGTGGCAAAGAGCTATACTTACGTACCAATAGATGTTATCAAGGTACACGACAATGTAGACATAAACCTCACTGCCGCTAACTTTGCCGGACCCTCAAGCGCCAAGCGCGGCGAGAAGTTCGAACTCCGTCTCAGCGTTGCCAACAACGGCATAAATGCCATCTCCGGTAATGAGTACTCCGTTGAGCTTTATAAAAACGGTGGAGAAGAGCCGGTGATGACTCTCCCCGGCGTTGATTTGGCTTCAATGAAGTCCGCTTCCATGGCCCTGAACCAGACTTACAGCTTCAACGACCCCGACACTTGCCATTATCACGCTAAAGTGGTCTATGAAGCCGACCAGAAGCAGTCAGACAATGTCTCCTCACCGGTAACAGTATTGAGAACCATTACCAATCGCGAGGCGCCCGCAAATCTCACAGTTACTGCCATTGAGTCCGTTAACGGCGCCAGCCTGAAATGGGAGTCGGACCTCTTCTCTAAGAATGATTTCGACACCATAACCGATGATTTCGAGAGCTATCCGTCGTTTGCCAATTCCGGCGTTGGAGAGTGGACATTCATCGATGCTGACCAGGAACCCGTGGGAGGCTTCGATAACATTGAAATTCCTGGTATTCCCAAGAAGTCGTTGCAGTCCTTCTTCGTCTTCGATGCTTCACATGAAAACTTCAGCTCCAACAGCACTTTCAAAGCCCACAGCGGCAACAAGTATCTGGCAAGCCTCTATTGTCTGTCGGGCGATGACGAGGATGACTGGCTTATCTCGCCGGAGCTGAGCGGCAAAGCTCAGACCATTCGCTTCTTTGCCAAGTCTTACAGCTCTAGCTATGCCGAAAGCTTTAACGTTTACTATTCCACAACGGGAAAGACAACAGACGACTTTAAAGCTCACAGAGTCAAGAAGGTAAACAGGGTGCCCAAAGCCTGGACAGAATACACCGTCGATATTCCCGAAGGCGCCAAATACTTCGCCATCCGCAGCATGGCTTACGACAATTATATGCTGCAAATCGACGACATCACTTATGAACGCCGCATCGACAAGCCGGTTGGCTTCAATATCTATCGCGATGACGAGAAGGTAAACACCGCTCCGGTAACCGAGCTCTCCTATCTTGACCCCAATGTGAAAAAGGAGGCATATTACCGCGTAACGGCTGTATACGCCGACGGTTCAGAATCTGAACCCAGCAATGCCGCGTTATACAAACCTCTTGCCGTTGAGGGTATAACCACTGGTCTGAATATTACTTCCGGCAATGGCATCATCAATGTTGCAGGTGCAGAAGGAATTTCTGTTTCCATCTTCAACACCAATGCTCTGGTAGCCTATTCAGGCATCCCGCGTGATGTTTTGCGCGTGCGTGTCAATCCGGGCATCTGGTTCGTAAGAGTTGGTAAAGAAAAATTCCAACTGCTTGTAAAGTAAGCACTTTAACCCTTTTTTCCCAATATAACTTGTTCATGAGGGCGCTCCACTTATTCGGGGCGCCCTTTTACGTTACAAAAGCGCGGAAAAGAATGTGCCATAAAGGATAATCACTATCCTCTATGGCACGCTCTAAATATAGATTGGTGCTGAAGGGTTACTTAACCATGAGTTTGACCGACTTGCCGGTGCTGCGGACCAGGTAAATGCCCGGAGCCTCAACAGGTATGACGAGGCGGTGGGCAGGCTGACGCAGGGTCACTAAGAAGCCTTGGGCATTGTAGACATAGACTATGCCGTCGGTGGCATTATACACCACGATATTGCGGCCGTCGGTACCTACGCGCAGGGCGTCGCCGGTGAGCGTAGAAAGGCTATTGGTGCCGTCAATCTTCAATACGTTGCTTGCGCCTGATTCGCCGCGGTCGAAGACCGACGTTACGGTGTAGTAGTTGTCGATTTTGGTATCGGCCGAGGCATCGGTGTATGTGCGGGCGTTGAGCAGAGCGCTGTTGAGCTTGATGCCGTTGCGATAGATGTTATATCCGCTGAGCTTCAGGTTCTGATAACGGCTGTCGGGCACCACATACTTGAAGTTGTCGACCAGCAGAGCTGTGCCGCCGTTGGTCATGGCGCGGATGGCGAAACGCTTGGCGCCGTAGGGGATATCGAGCGTAACGTTGAACCATGCATTCGGCACCTCAACAGAGTCAGTGAGAGCTATAAAATCATCGGGATTCGTGGAGCCTGTGGAGTAGTAAAGCTGTATCACCTCCAGGCCCTTTGAGGCAGAAGTTGAGCGACAGCTGATTTTGATTTCGCTGTTCAGACCGGTCAACTCGGGGCTGATGAGCCAGTCGTCCTTCTGTCCGTCAACGGCCAAAGAAATCAGGCAGGTAGCCGAGTTCTGGCCTTTGTATGACGAAGAGCTGATTTTCGGATCCGTCAAGGTTGAGTTGAAGGTGGCGAAGGCGAAGGGTTTCGTGCAGTTGGGGAAGGTATAGGTCTTGCTGCCAATCTTCAGGGGCAGCGGCGTCTTGCCGTCACGATCCACGGTGATGAACTTGCCAAGGTTGTCGCCCTCTACCTCAGAGCCTGTCTGTCCGATGCTGAAGGTGGGGAAATTCTCGAAGGTCTCCACGGTGTCCTTGTCGGCGATGCTCAGGTCGGCAGCGCCCCAGTCGAGGCTTACATTCGATTCACCTTTCACGCCTTTGAGGCTCATGATGCGCGGCAGATCAGGAATATTCACAACATAGCGTTGCTCAGCGGTGGTGTCGTTGTCATGGCGCATATCATCTTTCCAATCGATATAAGCCTTGTAGCCAAGCATCTTCGACATACCGTTGTTGATGTCGAGGTCGCAGGTAAATTCGCGAGTTTCGCCGGCATTGAGAGCCACTCCCGGAAGAGTTGTAACGAGAGAGCCGTCGCGAACCACGCTGAGAGTATAGCCCGAAGCCGGTTCAAGACCGATGTTGGTGACGGGCACCATGAGCTTGTAAGATTTGTCGGGAGTGAGGTCGTAGTCGAAGTTGAAACGACCTGCATAGAGATCCTTGCTCAGGACGTTGTCCACAGCAAAGTGGTCAACAATGTTCATGGTGAAGTTTTCGCAGCGCTGGCGGAAGCATACCTGGATGACTTTGCCCTTATACTCTTCGAGCGAGGCCGAGAAGCGTTTCCAGCCATATTTGTCGGCGTCCAGTTCCACAGTCTTTATCACCTTCCAGCCGGCTTCGTAACCGGTTTCATTCACCATCAGGTCAATGGGGTTATGACAGCCGGGTGAGCAATAGCCCCAAATCGACATCTCGGGATGTTCGCCGGTGATTTTAATCTTCAGCGAACGGTGAGCGCCCCAGAACTCATCGGAATAGGAACCTACACGGAAGCCAACCAGACCCTGGTCGCCGTTCTCGCTGTAGACTTTCTTGTTCTGCGAATCGGTGGCCTGACCGTCTACCAGATAAGCATAAGTGGTGTTGCCGAACGAAGAGCGAATCCAGTTCTGCGTGGGAGCGACGCCGCTAAACGGCTCAATGAAAGGCATTTCCAACGGTTTGCCTACCGACAGGGGCGATATGCTTACGCCCTTCTTGGAGGCTCCTGCACTCGAAACGGTAATGATGCCGAAGTTGTACCAGTTGGCCAAATCTTCAGGTTCGCAGACCTTGTAAGTTATCGACGTCTCCTTGATGTTATCAATCAACACTTCGTTGTTCTTGGTGTTGACAAGGCGGTAAGTGGCCATGGAGGTGTCGAAGGGATGGTTGTCGGCATCCACCTCAGGAGCGGCCCAGCTGAGTTCCACATATCCGGGACGCGAAGGAATCTCATGACCCTTCAGCTCAGTCACCAGACCGGGGATGTTGACACCCACAAAGGTCTCGAACATGGTCTCCTCGCCCTCGCCGGCATCGTTTTGCGAAATCAGATGATAGGTAAAGACACCTTTGGCGCTGACAGTGTCGCGCATATTCACCTCCTGGCCCGGTGTGAGGTTGGTAAGGGTCTTAATCAGAGAATCGCCCCTGAGGACCTTTACAGAGACCTTGCCGGTGAGCTGCTGATTTTGGAAACTTACGGTGGGAGCCTTGAAGCTGAGAGTGCCGCAGGGTGTCTTGCTGTCGTCGTTGCGGAATTTTATCTCGGTAACGGCTTTAGGAGCTGTGGCAGAGGTGCCTTCGCTGATGCCGAGGTTATAAAGATACATGAACTTGCTGCTCAGAGGCGACACGGCATGAAAGCCAAGGTTCCAGTTTCCGGTTGCCGTAGGAGTGAAGTAGGCCAGGAAGCGTTTGCCGTTGGCCACACGGGCAATGCCGAAAGCCATGGTGTCTGTGATGGCCACGCTCATGTCGGCGGGAGTCTGACCCATGCCGCCCATTATCTGCAGAAGCTCGTTGGAGGCGTCTGTATAGCTGCTTATGTCGTAAGTGATTTTATACACCTTGCCCAGCTCGGCGTGAAACCCCGGCGAGATAAGCCATTCGTTTTTGGGCATGTGCGAGTTCTCGTTGCAGAAGGCGCTATCCCACGACGACATCCAGTACCAAGTCTTGTAGTCGCCGTTCATATTGTAGACGCGGTAAGAGGAGGCTTCCTGCTGGTCTTTGAAATCGGTGTAATAGGGAAGGGTGAGATTGCCGAGCACCAGAGTGTCGGAATAACAGGGATGCGAAACTGTGCCGCCCTGTTTGGCGATGATGGTGTAGTAATAACCAACTGTCTTGCTGTGAGCCGGAATAGCTTCCTGCCATGCGGTGCCTTTCACGTCGGTAGCCACTTTGAGCGACGTCTTCTCGGCGGCGGTTGCGCCTGCGTCGAATTTGCCGGGATAGCGGATGATGTCGTAGGTCAGGTCTTCCGGTTTCCACTGGCCGCCATGCTCTGTGGTTGTGGGAGCCTCCCAGTTCAGCTTCAGGTTGGTGCCGTCGGATACCAGTGTGGCGTTGCCGGGTGCCGAGGCGCAGTCCTGGCCCATGTAATACTCCATGACGGTATAGGGCGAGGCGCCGGTGGTGTTGCTCACCGATACACGCACATTATAATACCAGTTCTTGGGGAAGGTGTAATCCGTGGAAGCTACAGCGCCCGCGGCTATCTTGCCGCTCTTTATGGTGTCGGCATCAACCACAATGGCATAGTTCATTTCACCCACCAGCGGCGAGCCGTCGAAGTTGGTTACGGGCGCCTTGAACGAGATTTTACCCTCTAATGCGGTGTTCTGCACGGGAGTCCATTTCAGCTCGGAGGGAGCGGCAGGAGCCTTCTCTAAAGCCAACGGACGGTTGGGGATGAACAGGCCGGTGAGAACGTCGCCCTGAGCTATATCCCATATATGGGTGGCGGCGGCGGTGTTCTTGTCGATGATGTAGAGAGAGGATTTGTGGTTGGCTGTGTAGGCGGCAAAATAGAGATTATGCGTCAGCGGGTCGATGAAGGCGCCCTAATAATCCACTTTGCCCAATTTGGTGTCGCCCACCTTGGTCAGCACTGAGTTGGAGATGCACTGACGCCAGAGAATGCCGTTCTCATCTATTGCGTAAAGCAGGCCGTCGGTATCCTGCGCTGTGGCATGAATGACACCGGCCTTGGATGCCGGATACACAAGCGCGTGGGGGACGTAACTGAAATCCAGACCCGGCACGTCGATGAAGCCGTTTCGCATGGTAGTCAAGGTGGAGTCGGAATCGAACTGTGCCACTACCCTGCCGCGCAGATAGTCGTAATTGCCGAACTTGTACATGTAGCGGTGCGGCACTTTCTGCTTCGTTGTCTGCAGACTCCAGTCGGAGATGCGGTAGAGGTGCACATTCACCACCGAGCCAATCAGAGTGTATTTGGCGTAGTCGTTGATGATGTAGTAGCCGCCATCCTGGGGTGTGTAGATGGCGCCCGGATACATGTTGGAGATGAGGGGTATGTCGACCACCTTGGTGCGGTTGCAGTCGGCACTGTTGAGGGTGTAGCGGAAGATACCGGGCTCGCGGAGATTGGGAGTCCAGCCGTCAGAGTTCATCACCGCCGCATAGAGATACAGCGGCGCCTCGCCGGCACGGAAAGTAGCCTGACGCACGTTGGGGTTGCGTTGCGTCGTTCCCTTAGTGTCCTTGGCAGCCTTGCTCAGGGATGTGTTTTGGAATGAGCCTTCGCCTTGCTGCTGCATTTTCGGCGAAATGGCACTTGCCCCCGCCCACGCCGCAGCGGCGATGGAGACTCCACAAAACACGGATAGTGAGAGTCGGAGAAATGGTTTCATCATTTATGATTTAGATTAATAAAAAAAGTATCGGTAACAAGTTGGATTTGCAGAATTATCCGGTTGCTACTCGCAAAGTTAAAATGAATTCCAACCTGACAGATGTATGTTAATCGGAGTAAGATGTCAGAAAAGAGAATTATATGTACAGATTTCGGAATATCATTCCCAATATCTTTCAAATTCCGGCGGCATAGTTTGCTCTTTCATGCCGCTCTTATTGCGCATTCAGGATTTTTCGCGGGCGCCCTGATTGGAGGCGGCTACTCTATATTCGCGCACGGTGAGACCTGTAATTTTTCGGAAATTAGTGGTAAAGGTAGTTCGCGAGCCATATCCCACACTCTGCCCTATTCCCTCAGCCGAATAATTGGCATATTCCGGAGAGTCAAAGCGTCGGCAAGCCTCAGTGATGCGGCGGCGGTTAACGAGCGTGGGGAAGGTGCAGCCGCAATGACGGCGAATGACCTGCGAAAGAGTCTTGGGATGCCGTCCAATCATCCTGGCGAAAGTGGTCAGGGTGAAGTCGGGGCGGAACACAGCGTCCGAAGCCATTACCCTGTCGATGTCAGCGGCAATGGCAGCTAACGTCTCTGCCGACATGGCCGAGGCCTCATTCTCCTCCCCTTCCTGCTCGGAGACAGCTTCGCCAATGCCGTTTTCCTCGCTGATGTCGGTGTCTTCCTCCTCAGGCAATACCTCTTTAGCGCCCTCGGAAGGTTGGACGGCCAACAGACGCATACGGTCGAGCAGATAGAGCGACCGACGCCGTATCTCGCGGTTTTTGCGGCGAAGCAATATCACAAACACCGCCATGACAATGAGGAGCACCGCCAGGATGATGCAGGTGTACAACACCGTGCGTTCGCGATACTCAGCCGCTATTACACGGCGCTCCATGGCGCGCTGCTGACGGATGTTGCTCAGCTGCATCACATCGTCAATTATCAGATAAGCCTGCAGCGAGTCCTTCAACTCGCTAATATGCTCCTTGACGGCCTTTGCTGAGGCTTCCTCGCCCAAATTGCGGTAGATGGATTCCTGCGCATTGAGGGCGCTAATGCGCATGTCGCGCAGATCGTGAAGATACGAAATGCGCAGCGCTCCGTCGGCCTTTTTCAGAGCCTCGGCATAACGGCCGGTGAGCTCAAGCCTTGCCGCCATGTCTATATAGAGACCCGCACGGATACGGTCATATCCCTTTTTCGGAATGAGTTTCTCGGCCTGAGTGTAATACCCAAGCGCCTCGCCGGGAGAGGCGGCGCGCAATGCCTTCAGCAGAAGCAGCGAATAGGCGTAATGCCAGTCGTTGCTGGTAGCTGCCAGATGCTCCATTTTCTTCTCTTCGGCAGCCATGCTTTTGAAGTCGTTGAGCACATAACAGCAGTTCATCAGATTGCCGAACGCACAGTATATGGCCACATCATCGTTGGCCTGCATCGCCTCGTTGAAAGCATCGCGATTATAAGGGACTGCCATCTGAAGAAACGACTGTTTGCCGGTTTGCGAGCCAAGCACTATATAGAAATCGCCGTAATAGAGATTCAGCCGAATTTTCGGCAACTTATTCTTGTTCACAATCTCCTCGGCCAAGAGCAAATCATCGAAGGCGCTGCGGTAATCGCTCATCAGAATATTGCATTCCAGAGTGCCGTAAATGCCGTCGAGACCCTGAATCTTCTCGTCGAGGGTTGAAGCCGAAGGGTAACGCGAAGCCACCGTCTTGTAGCACTGATAAGCGCTGTCGTAATCATTCATGTGCATGAGGTTGCCGCCGCGCCGCAGCAATTCTTCACTCGAGACATTGCGCAACGCTTCGCCGGATGCAAAAGAAGACATCAGGAATGGCAACAAAAAGGCGACAATAAGACGCCCCGACAGGGTCAAGCTTCGCATAATTAAGATGCAGAGTTAATCAATTCTCCCCGTTTAAACAAACACCCTTTTTATTGCTCCTTCCGGGCAACAATATCATCTCAAGCGCCTGAAAAGAGCCGGCCAAAGAGATGCGAAAGCCCGGCAACAGCGGAATGTGTTGCCGGACTTTGTTTATGCTAATTCCCTGTAAGGGAGGGGTTTAGCGAATTGTGTGAGGATATGCTTCGAGAGCGGCACGGAGAGCGTCGAGAGCGCCCTGCAGGTCTTCGAGTTTGAGCACGTAAGCCATACGCACCTGGTTGAGAGGTTTGTCGGCGATGGTGTAGAAACCGGCAGCGGGAGCCATGAAGACGGTTGTGCCGTTATAGCTGAACTCGCTCAGACACCACTTGCAGAACTCTTCGGCGTCGGGCACGGGAAGCGAAACTACAGTGTAGAAGGCGCCCATGGGCAGCGGCGAATAAACGCCGGGTATCTCGTTAAGGCCGTTAACCAGGAAGTCGCGGCGGCGCAGATACTCTTCGCGGCTCTCAGTGAGATAGCTCTGCGGAGCGTCGATGCTGGCGGTTGCCACTATCTGACCCAACAACGGGGGCGAGAGACGAGCCTGGCAGAGTTTCATAACCGTGGCACGGAGCTTCTCGTTGCGGGTGGCGATGTTGCCGATGCGGATGCCACATTCGTCGTAACGCTTGGAAACGGAGTCAATGACAACGGCGTTCTGCTCCAGGCCTTCAAGTTGCAAAGCGCTGACCACGGGGGTGTCGCCATAGTTGAATTCGCGATAAACCTCATCGCTGAAGAGATAGAGGTCGTGCTTGAGCACTATTTCGCGTATCTGGTTGAGCTCCTGACGGGTGTAAACGGTGCCTGTGGGGTTATTGGGGTTGCAGATGAGGATAGCTTTGGTGCGCGGGGTGATGCGTTTTTCAAACTCCTCGGCCGAAGGCAGTGCGAAACCGTTTTTGATGCTGCACGGAATGCCCACTATGTTGGCGCCGGCAATGCGGCAGAAGGTAACGTAGTTGGCGTATGCCGGCTCGGGAAGGATTACCTCGTCGCCGGGGTTGAGTGTTGAGAGGAAAGCCAGAAGCACAGCTTCCGAACCGCCAGCGGTGACGATGATTTCGTCGGGACGGAGGTTTATGTTGTAACGGCTGTAATACTCGGCGAGCTTCTCGCGCAGTTCGGGCAGACCGTCGGAGGGAGAGTATTCAAGCACTTTGCGGTCGATGTGCTTCAGGGCATCAAGGCCAACTTGCGGAGTAGGCAGGTCGGGCTGGCCGATGTTGAGGCCATAGACTTTGATACCGCGCTTGCGGGCTGCGTTGGCCAGGGGCGCAAGCTTACGTATGGGCGACGAGGGTATGGTTTCGCCGCGCTGTGAAATGGTAGGCATCAGTATTTGGTATTAGTTGGGTTAGCCTGATGAGGCGTATGGGTCTTAACAGGGCTGAACAAGCCCCGCAAAGGCCGATATGCCTTGATGGTTTTATTTCTTCTTGTTGTAACGGGCGTTCAGACCCTCTACAATCTCGTCGGTGATGTCGAGATTCGGGTTGATGTAGAGGGTGGCATTCTTAAAGAAGATGGCGTCGTAAGTATGAGTGGTCATGTAGACGTCGATGTAATTCTTGATTGAGTCCATGACCTCCTTTTCGGCGGCCTGCTGCTGACGCATGGCGTTCTGGGCAGCCACATTCATATCGCGCTCAGCGTTAGCCTGCATGCCGGCCAGAGTCTTCTGGTCCTGATTGAAGCTGGCTTCCGACAGATAACCGCCGCTCTTGTATTTGCTCTCCATTTTCTGGCCGAAACTCTGGATGTTGTTCTGATGCTGACGTTCTTTTGTCTGCAGGGAGTTTTGCAGCCTGAGCATTTGCTCGTTGTAATCTTTTGAGAGGTTATACTTCTCAAGAATGGTGTCAATATCCACATAGCGGTAGTTGGGCAGGTTAGAGGCGCCTGCTTTTTTATCGACCTTTGCGGAGGCTGACTTGGAGGTATTTTTAGAAGCGTCGCCGCTGCAGGCGGTGGTGCCGAAGATTGAAATGGCTGCTAATGCCACCAGAAGAATGGGTAGAGTACGTTTCATTTACGGTTGTTTTTGAAAGGCCACCGCGCAAGTGGGAGCGGATAGCGCCGCAAAATTACACAAATTTTTTTATATCGCGCCGTCGCAAACTTTAAAAATTGCTAATTTGCGACCACAGGGCCATATTTGCCTATGTCGGGAATATTTTTTAAATTTGCAATCGAAACCCGTAGCAGGGCCGGAGCCGCAAACAAAGTCCCGGCCGGGTGCGGGTTCTTAAAATCGCAACAACACTCAAACTTATACTTACAATGGAAGTAAAAGACCTCAAGCCGGCACTGATTTGGCAGTGTTTCGACGCCATCACAAAAGTGCCTCGTCCTTCGACCCATGAAGAACAGATACGCAAATTCCTGCTTGACTTCGCCGCCAAGCACAACATAGAAGCCCGTACGGACGCCGTGGGCAATGTGGCAATGACCAAGGGTGCCACTCCCGGTTTCGAGAATGCTCCCACAGTGATTCTTCAGGCTCACATGGACATGGTGGCCGAGAAGAACAACGACGTTGAGCACGACTTCATGAAAGACCCCATCAAGACTTACATTGACGGCGACTGGGTACGCGCCCGCGGCACCACTCTCGGCGCCGACAACGGCATAGGCATGGCCGCTGCGCTGGCTGTGCTGCTCGACAACACTCTGGAACACGGTCCCATTGAATGTCTGTTTACGGTGAATGAGGAAATAGGTCTGGAAGGCGCTCAGAACTTAGGCAAAGACCTGGTGAAAGGCACCATCCTTATCAACCTCGACAGCGAGGACGACGGCGAGATATTCGTAGGCTGCGCCGGCGGCATCGACACCACGGCAATCTTCACTTACACCCGTTCGCTGACGCCGGAGAATTTCCACTATATGCGCGTAAGCGTCAAGGGTCTTTTAGGCGGCCACTCAGGCTCCGACATCAATGCCGGACGCGCCAACGCCAACAAGGTGATAGCACGCTTCATCTGGGAATGTTCGCAGAAATGGCCGGTGGCCGTATGCGAGTTCGACGGCGGCAACCTGCGCAACGCCATAGCCCGCGAGGCTCACGCCGTATTCGGCTTACACAATGACCATCTGGAGGAGATGCGCAATGACCTGCAGAAATATGCAGACGCCATCCGCGCTGAATATAAAGGTGTTGAGCCGGGCATGGAGTTCAACATCGAGAAGGTGGAACGTCCGGAATACTGCATCGACTCAGCTACGGGTCTGGCCCTGGTTCGCTCCATCTATTCGGCTCCTCACGGCGTATATGCCATGAGCCACGACCTGGAGGGCCTGGTGGAGACATCGACCAACCTTGCCGCCGTGAAGATGATTGGCGACAATCAGATAAAGATAACCTCTCTGCAGCGTTCAAGCGTAGAGAGCCGCAAGGAAGACATCGCCGGCCAGGTATACGCTCACTTCCAGCTTGCAGGCGCCAAAATAGAGCAGGGCAACAGTTATCCGGGCTGGACACCCAACATGGACAGCCGCATCATGAAGCTGTCGGCCGACGCCTACGAGGAGCTGTTCGGCGTACGTCCGGCCATCAAGGCTATCCACGCCGGTCTGGAATGCGGACTCTTCCTCAACACTCTTCCGGGTCTCGACATGGTAAGCTTCGGTCCCACAATGACTGGCGTTCACTCACCCGACGAGGCTCTGAACATACCCACCGTTGACAAGTTCTGGAAACATCTCACACTAACTCTTAAGAAAGTAGCAGAATCATGAATACCGGCCGTTATGCGTCGGCGGTAGCCATCATCATGCTTGCCGGCGCCACCTTTGCCGCGTGTTTTCCCTCGGGGAACGAGCGCGGAACGGCGGAGCCGGAAGGCACAGCCGCCGACAGCATAGCAGCCCAAGCAGGCGACGACAGCTCATATCATCAGGTACGCATAGACAGCATACTGCCGCCTGAGGATGCCGCCACCCGCTATACTACCCTTACGGACGAAGACTTCAGGCGCGTGGCCAACGAGCTGCAGGTTGAAGTGCCGGCCATCAAGGCTGTGGTCCTCATAGAAGCCGGGAAGCACATGGAAGGCTTCTGGGGACCGGGCCTGCCGGTGGTGAACTGCGACCGCAGTCTGTGGTCGTCGGTAGCCAAGAAGGTGAAAAGCCGTGCAAAAGCGCCGGCGTCAACGCAAGTGCCGCAGGGGCTGAAGCATGCCTATGCCCGCAAAGCCTGGCGCAAACTCATCAACGCCCGCAAAATCTGTATTGAACAGGCTGACCTGTGTACCTTCTGGGGAATGTTTCAGATTGGCGGTTTCAATTACCGGCTCTGCGGCTGCGCCACGATACAGGAGTTTGTGGAGCTAATGAGTTACTCGGAGCTGGAACAGCTTGAACTCTTTGCGGCCATGATAACCAACACGGGTCAGGTGAAATATCTGCGGGCCAAAAACTGGGCCGGTTTTGCGCGGGCCTACAACGGTCCGGGATATGCACGCCGGGGTTATCACACGCGCATGGCAGCCGCCTACAAACGTCTCAAGGGGAATTAAGATTCCAAAATTACTGATAAAAAAATTAGACCCTCCTCCTTCAACAAACCTGATATGAAAATTACAGATCTCGATCCGAAGCTTGTGTGGCAATGCTTCGATGAAATAACCAAAGTGCCGCGTCCGACTCACCATCTCGACAAGATGCGCGAGTTTCTGACCGGCTGGGCCGACCGCCATAACATTCCCTGCAAAACCGACGAGGTGGGCAATGTGGTAATGACCAAGGCCGCCACTCCGGGCCACGAGAATGCTCCCCGCATAATTCTGCAGGGACACCAGGACATGGTGGCCGAGAAGAATGCCGACAAGAAGCATGACTTCCTCAATGACCCCATCACCACTATCGTTGACGGGGAATGGGTACACGCCGACGGCACTACTTTAGGAGCAGACAATGGCCTTGGCTGCGCCACGGCTATGGCCGTGTTGCTCGACGATACCATTGAGCATGGTCCGCTGGAGTGTCTGTTTACAGTAGACGAAGAGCAGGGTCTGATAGGCGCCAACGGCCTGCAGCCCGGCTTTGTGAACGGCGACATTCTGCTGAACCTCGACAGCGAGGAACACGGACAGCTTGTAATAGGCTGCGCCGGCGGTCAGGTGGTTATCGCCTCCATGGAATATGAGACGGAAGATCCCAACCCCGGTTATGAGTATTTCCGTGTGAAGATAGAACGCCTCAACGGCGGCCATTCGGGCATGGAAATAGGTCTTGGCCGCGCCAACGCCAACCAGCAGCTGGCCCGCTTCCTGTGGATGACGTCGGAGAGTATGGGCATGGACCTGGCGGAGATAGAAGGCGGCGGCCTGGCAAATGCCATTCCGCGCGAGGCAAATGCCTTGATTGGCGTTCCGGCAAAGCATGCCGACGAACTGGTGAAAAACGCACAAGTCTTCAACGATATGCTGCATGCCGAATTCGCCCTTACAGAAAGCCCGAACTTCAGCTTCAGCATTGAAAAGGCACCGAAGCCTGAGCGTGTCATAGCCGCCTTCCAGGCCAACGACCTGTTCTCGGCAGTGTTCGCCACTCCCAACGGAGTGCAGAGCATGAGCGCCGTGGTAGAGGGGCTCATCGAGACGTCGTGCAACCTGGCCAGCGTGAAGATGAAGCCCGAAAACCGCATAGAGATTACCGTGCACACGCGCTCGGCCGTAGACAGCCGCCGCGACGAGATATGCAACCGCATCAAAGCGCTTTATCAGCTCATTGGCTGCGACGTTATCTTCAGCGACGCTTATGTGGGCTGGGCTCCCAACAAAGACAGCAAGGTGCTGAAAATAGCCGAGCAAAGCTTCAAGGACCTGTTTGGTCGCGAACCGCGTGTGGAGGCTCTTCACGCCGGTCTGGAATGTGGCCTCTTCCTGGAGAAGATGCCGAATCTCGACATGATTTCCTTCGGTCCCACGCTGAAAGACATCCACTCGCCCAACGAGAAGGCCAATATTGAGAGTGTGAAGGAATTCTGGCAGTTCCTGCGCGAGATTCTGAAACGCCTGGCCTGACAAGAAAGTCTGTTGCAGGACAAAATAATTTTTAAGCGTCTGTGAACCTTTTCCCCTTCACAGATGTTGATAATACCGGAGTCTGATAAAGGAGCAATCCCATGCGTCAGGCTCCGGCACATCATACTAATGTCTAAACTGTAGAAAAAAAAATGATTAAGAAAGCTTTTTTTGCAAGCGCAGTTTGCGCACTGTGTTTCCTCGCTTCATGCGGCAACAAGAATCAGGAACAGACCACTCCTGCTGAAGAGGTAGTAGGCGAAGAGGTAACCACAGAGGTTCAGGACGGCGACACCCTTGAGGTAGCCACCGGCGAAGTAGAACAGGCTGTTCCGGCCAGCGCAGGCCAGGAAGTGGAAAAAGCTGCCGCAGGCACAGAGAATCAGGTTCAGGAACCTGCAACTAAAGCTGCTCCCGTAAAATAATACAGCATTAACCCCACAAAGAGTTGTCTGTCATAAATCATAGCAGGCAACTTTTTTATATAATAAACCCCTTACTTTCAGCGTTAAAAGTTAATAAGATTCACCACTTACATTGTCAGATGAGAATAAAATCAATACTTGCCATGAGCGCAGCAATGCTTATAGGCTCTGTGGGTCATGTTGCGGCCCAAAGCAACTATGACAAGCAATTCGTAAACTATCCCACCTACAGCGGCGAGGACCTGGAGCTGATGGTGGATGCCACGGGCACCCACTGGCGTCTGTGGAGCCCGAAGGCCGAGGCAGCCCAGGTGCTTCTCTATGCCAACGGGGCCAACGGCACTCCCCTCGACACCCTCAACATGCATTTCCATGCCGACAACGGTACATGGACAGCCTCTGTGCCGCGTCAGCTCTACGGCAGCTTCTACACCTTCCGCATAAAAGACCAAGGGCGCTGGCTCGACGAGACTCCCGGCGTATGGGCGAAAGCGGTTGGCGTGAACGGCAATCGCGCCGCTATAATAGATATGGCAGCCACCAATCCTCAGGGCTGGGAAAACGACAAAGGTCCGAAGGTGAAAAACATCACCGACGCGGTAATCTATGAGGCTCACCACCGCGACCTGAGCCTTCATCCTAATTCAGGCATTGCCAACAAGGGCAAGTTCCTGGCTCTCACCGAGCCGGGCACACATAATAAATATGGTGCCTCAACGGGCATTGACCACCTCAAGGACCTTGGCATAACGCACATACACATTCTGCCCAGCTACGACTTCAATTCTGTGGATGAGGCAAATCTGCCGGCAAACACATACAACTGGGGCTACGACCCGTTGAACTATAACGCTCCTGAAGGGTCATACTCCACTAATCCGTCGGACCCTGCCACGCGCATCCGCGAATTCAAGGAGATGGTACAGAGCCTGCACAACAACGGCATAGGCGTTGTCATGGACGTAGTGTACAACCATACGGCTCAGAACGATGAAAGCAACTTTGAGCTGACGGCTCCCGGCTATTATCACCGCCATTGGGACAACGGCAAATATTCCGACGCCAGCGGCTGCGGCAATGAAACAGCCTCCGAGCGCAAGCAGATGAGCGACTACATTGTCAACTCTGTTGCCTACTGGGCAAAAGAATATCATATTGACGGCTTCCGCTTTGACCTGATGGCCATTCACGACACGGAGACGATGAACCGCGTTGCCGACACTCTGAAAGCCATCAACCCCAACATCATCATCTACGGTGAAGGCTGGACGGCAGGCGACTCACCTCTTGCCCCCGAACGCAGAGCCCTTAAAGAGAATGTGAGCAAAATGGAGGGCGTGGCTGTGTTCAGCGATGACATCCGCGACGCTGTAAAGGGTCATTATTCGTCGGCTTCCGACCCGGGCTTCGCATCGGGCAAACCGGGTAATGAGGAAACGGTGAAGATAGGCATCGTGGCCGCCACCGCACACCCGCAGGTGGATTATTCCAAGGGTCAGAATTCAAAATTCGCCTACGCTAAATCGCCTGAGATGATTATCAACTATGTGAGCTGCCACGACGATATGTGCCTCACCGACAAGCTGCGCAAATCAATGCCTGAGGCAAATGATTCCGTACGTCAGCGCGTGGCACGTCTGGCACAGACCATCATCTTCACCTCGCAGGGCACCCCGTTCATCTTTGCCGGCGAAGAGGTGTTCCGCGACAAGAAGGGCCACCACAACACATTCAATATGCCTGACTCGGTAAACGCCATCGACTGGAACCTCAAGACTCTCAACGGTAGCCAGTATGACTATTACCGCAATCTGATAGCGCTTCGCAAAGCACATCCGGCTTTCCGTATGACTACAGCAGAAGACATTGCCCGTCATCTGCGTTTCGACAAGATTGACTCGGCCAAACAGCCCAATCTTATCTCCTACTCGCTCATAGACAACGCCGGCGGCGATGAGTGGAAAGAGATAAAAGTGATTTTCAACGGCTCAGACCATGCCCAGACCGTAAAAGTGCCGAAAGGCAACTGGAAGATAGTGGCAGAAGACGGCCGCATCTCGCCCACCGGCGACCTTGGCGTCACCAAAGGAGGCAAGCTCACCGCCGCGCCGTATTCAGCGCTGATTCTGGCCCGCTAAACCTAAACAAAGCATATAAAAGCTGCGTCATTTACCCGGCGCAGCTTTTTTCTGTTTTCATAAGAGAGTCATCTTCTGTCATTACCCGTGCATTTCGCCATGCACTTGGCTGTGAAATCGACTATACCCCTCCTCAATAATTATGTAACTCACTCGATTACAACTATTTTCTCAGCCACTATCTTGACCCAATCTCCATCTGTTTCCATCACAATACAGTCTCCATAATCACACCAACGTGCAACATAAAACTTAATGCTATAAAAGAAGGAACTTCTGATGTCAGGCACATTGATTTCTATTCCGTGAACCCTCACAAATTTCAGAATAGTTTCAACTTCTCCATCAATGCTAAACGACAATAAAACATCAGATGCAAGACCATCGTCAGAAAGCTGATATGTCAGTTACGATAGGACGCTGTCGTGAAAAGCGCTTAAACTATAATTCTCGTCAAGCCTTTCAAAACCATCGATAAATGGCTCACATTCGATTGCCAACCGACGGTTTTGACTATCTTGAATCTCCATGGCCTACACTCTTATCTTTTTTGTGAATCAGCGGACGGTGATTTTGAGGGAGGAGGCGGCAATGCGGACTATATATATGCCTTGCGGCAGACGGATGGTTGCTTCATCCGTTTCAGGCACGCCTCTGTAACAGGTGATGCCGGATGCGCTAATTACCGACACGCTTCGGCCGGCCGCGCCACGGATGGTGATAAACCCTTGGCCGCCTTCTACCGCGATTCCGTCAAGAATCTCGGCAACGCTGTTTTGGATGGAGAGCGGGTTGGAAGGACCCGATTCCGCGCCGTCATTATACAGCGCCGTTACGCAATAGTCATGCTTGCCTTCCGGGCAGCTATGGTCAACAAAGGCAGGAGCAGGCACATAGCCGTGCTCAACCCTCTTACTGTCGCGATAGACATAATAGCCCTCGACCGTCATGGGCGCCACTTTGTAAGAGAAATCATCGAGCATGAGCATAGAGCCTCTGTTGCCTTTGTTTCTGACAGCGAAATAACGGGTCCCCGCCGGCACGTCAAAACTGTAAGCGGTCCAGTCGGCAGGCACCTCAGCCACCTCTTTCACAGCCACAAAAGAGCTCGGCTCCTTGGTGGTAAGAGAGTAGAGCATTTCAATGTTTTCGGGATTTGACTCCAAATAGCTTTTGGCAAAGAACTGCACAGTCTGGGCCGAACCGTCGAGCAACGGCGAAATCAGCCAGTCGTTGGCGTGGTCGCCATTGTTAGGCGCCATCGACCCCAAGAATTGGTCGCCGCTATGAGCCTTGAACGTGGTAAAATCCCTGTTTATGCCGAAATATCCGTTTTTGATTACCATAAACGCACGCTTGCTCATCATGGGGCTTCCCTCAATGTCCAGCTTGAAATATCCCAACAAGGAGGGTATCAAAAATGTGCCAATGCCCTGCTTGTCGACATCGGTAAAAGTCCAGTCGCCCACATCGTTGTAAGCCCACGCATCATAGCTTTCAAAATCTTCCGTTCCGTTGCTGCCGGAGTATCCGGAATTAATCACCGGAGTGGTCCAGTTGAGAGCGACGGTGTTATCAGCACACACACCCTCAAGCTGCCATGGCTTAGGTTTATTGCTGAAGCGGCGTGAAACGGTTACTTTTGCCGACTTGTTATCGGCCTGATAGCTGTCTGCCTCGCAATTCACCGTGGCATAATAAGAGTGTTGGCGGTCGTTGTCGCCGATGCCCAACGAATCGCAGGCTCTGATATTGACATACGCGTCCGGCAAAAGGTCTTTGCCCGTAATCACCTTGAAAGGCTCGGCTTCATCATCCCTGTAAAAGTCCACTTTGAAATCTGACACCTTCTTCTCTCCGTGATTCTCTATTCTGGCCTCAATATCGAAGCTCTGATGGCATTTTACCTTATCGGGAGCCTTCAGAGAGAAAGCGCATAAGTCGTAATCCACCTTGTCAGCCACAGAGATTTTGTCAACCAAAGAAGCGTTGAAGGTAACACCTGTGCAACCCATTTTCAGCTCAATAATCTTGTCCTTGAAAGGTGTCAAATCAGCCTTTACACAATTCCACGCATTAGGCACCGAACTGCTGCCGCCACAGAGGTCATAAACAGTGCCGGAGAGCAAAGGTTTCCACTCTACGCTGCCATATTCACGCGCCATTACAGCAAACGGATTCATATCATGCACCCGGCTGCCGGCCTCACCCGACTGCATATTGTAAAGATAAAATGACAATCCGGGCGCTTTTGCTCCTCGCAAATCAATTTTACCGCTGAAAAACTCATCCTTTTCGTTTTCGTACAATTCACAGGCCATGTAGCCGTTGTCATCGTCGGATGCTTCTATGCCGAAGGAATTATCCTTTGGCGACCAATCGCCGGAAAAAAGTGTGGCAGCGCGTCCGTTGCCAAACGATTCCCTGTATGGCAGCTTATAAGGTTTACCCGACAGCGTCTTCAACTTTGCCGGCTCAGACTTTCCGTATAAATTGACGGCCGAGACCTCAATAGTAATATATTGCGGCCGACTTTCCACCCGGAAAGCGAAACTGGTATCGCCCTGTGCAGGCTGAACAGGGTAGGATATGCTGCTGTTGCTGCTGTAACTGTATGACAGGTCATATCTGATTTTCCGGGGGTCCAACGGCTTACCGCCAACGGTCTTCGTCGGCGCTGTCCAGGACACCTTCATGATGCCGTTGACATCTTCATACGCCTTCAAATTCGTAACCGGCTGAGGCTTGGCCTCAGGGTCATTTACGTTAAGCGTAATGTCTCGCCATTTTCCCGGACCGTTGGAGTTTTCGCACACCACAAACCATCTGTATTCCGTTTCATTTCCCGACAACTGGTGACTTATCGAAAACTCTTCACCCGGCGCCATGTTCCATAATTTTTCCACAACAGTGCCGGATTGCATAATCTTAATGCAGCTTATGCCACCCACCGGGTTACCGTTAATATCTTTCAGCGGAGCTTTGCCCCTGATTACAAAATTCAATGCGCTGACGCTGTCAATTTCCGCTGTTAAGTCAGTAACTGCGTCAGGCACATTCCCCAACGGAGCAGAGACCTTAAAATCGTCGACAATCAGATTAGTGCCACCCTTCTCCGTAACCGCATGGACTCCGAAGTGATAACCGCCCGTGTCAGGCGCTTTGAAACTCCATGTATAGACCAACCCGCTGCTCGATTGCGAATAATGTGCGGGAGTGATTGTGAAATTCATGGCCTCGCTACGAGCCTCCCTGCCCATCATAATCTCATATCTTGACTTCGGAGTGTTGGCTTGGTTGAACGTGGATAACTTGATTGAAAAATTATAGGTCTTGTCTTTGATGAGAGCCACCGGCGGAGAAATCAGCCAGTCATCAGTCTGCACAGTCTTGCTTCCGGATATATACACACTTTTTGTGCTGCCGAGGAAATTGCCTATGTGCCAGGTAATTCCATCTTTGTTGCCGTCAATAACCACAAAAGCATCAATGGCTTCCAATGAGTCGAACGGCTCCTTATAAGGCGGTTGATAGCAGCCCAAAGGCACGATATTTGATTTACCGGGCGTTGAGCTCATATCGCCGTTATGCGCTATTACAGTGTAAAAATATCGTTTGTAGGTTTGGGGCGTATCGCAGGCATCGCTGAAAGAATTTCCCTTGAGGTTACGGCCAACCACGATGTTGTCGGGGAAGCGCGTCAGCGTGTACGTCAGAGCCTCGTTGTCGACGTATCCGTTGTGGATAGCAGCGGGGGTGCTCCAAGTTACATTGAACTTGCCGGAAGCATATTCCAGGTTCACGGTCGGCGCCAAAGGGGTGTCGTAACCAATGTACGCTGTCTTTCTTACACCCCTGCTTCTTCCGGTCTCGTTCTTCAGAGCCACTCCAATCGTGTACATGGCCGAAGAATCAAGTGTAAGGGGCGCCGTGACGCTGTTGCCGTAAGCACAAGAGCCGGTGGCCACAACCTTGCCGTTTACCGACAATTCATAAGTCAGCGGGCCGGAGGCTGCGGTATTGTCATTCAACACCGAGGGGCATTTGAAACTGACATTCCCCTGCAATTGGCCGCCGGTGAAATGTAGTGCCAAATCGCTTGCCTGAGCCGGCACTTTATCACCTTCCTGTCCCGGTATATAAAGACCCAATATCTGGTCATTCTGTTCGAATTTGCAAAGGGTTACAGCTTGACCGGTGCTTAGATTCAATTCCTGCAACAAACCCTCTTTCGTTTCTCCGTCAATAAATGCTCGCAATAGCCTGCCTGATTTTCTGTCGAACACCATTGACTGAGAATATGGACTCGGTGTGCAGATGGTGCCGCCAATTTCTTCCACCACTCCGTTGCTGACATTTATTCGGTATAGAATCTCATCAACGTCAACGAAATAGACATACCCTGAAGGAGAATAAGCACAGCTATAGGTGGATTTGTCAGTCTTGGCTATCAATGTCCAGGTCTGCGTCAGGGGGTTGAACTTGCCAAAATTTATATTAGGCGACTTGCCATAGAATCCGTAAATATGCCCTCCGTCGGCACAGAGCGTCAAGGGGTAGTTGTCCATAGCAACGTCATTCAGCGGCAACACAACCTCTTCCCATGTGTCGGCATCGAAGGCCACACAGGCTCCTTTGGGATAGCGTTCATAATAATCCGATGGATCATATTTCTGGTAATAGTTGTAATAAAGTCCGTCAGAATACACATTTTTGCCGGTAGTTGCAATGCTTTTTGGATGTACTCCAATAAATTTGCCGGCAGTATTAAACTTCCAAATACCCACATGGCGCAGTCCCGTAGGAGCCTCTGAGTATACCACATTGCCGTAGATAAACAGCGAAGTGTCTTGCTGTGAAAACGAAGCGGGGGCCGGCAAAGCTATCCTCTTCTCAGGAGCAGCGACAGAGGGTTTGGCTATCAGCTTTATCGGGTCTTTATTTACAGATACTTGCCATTTGAGTGCTGCGCTGTCGGCAAATATGGTCAAATATGCAGAGTCAGAAGCAATGCCTGAGGCGCTCATATCGGCTGCAAGACAAATTCCTAACGCTACAAGGATAAACATCAAAAATGAATTAATACGTTTCATCAATATCAAGTTTTAATTGCTCAGTTTCAAAGTTACGAAAAATTTTCATATCATTTTAGCATTAATAAATTTTTTTCTTAGCTTTATTTTGGGAAAAGCTTTTTGCGGATAAAGGAATTATGATTAACTTTGTAGCCTGAAATAAAACAAGGCATTGACTGCCAAACAGATACATAAGCAATGATCAACGCTCAAGACATCAAAAACGGCACTTGCATCCGCATGGACGGCCGTCTCTATTTCTGCGTGGAATTTCTGCACGTAAAACCCGGCAAAGGCAACACTTTCATGCGTACCAAGCTCAAAGACGTTGTCGACGGCCGCGTCATCGAACGCCGTTTCAACATCGGTGAGAAACTGGAAGACGTACGCGTAGAGCGTCGCCCCTATCAGTATCTCTATGCCGAAGGCGACACCGACATCTTCATGAACAACGAGACGTTTGAGCAGATTCCCATCAGCAAAGAACTGGTTACCGGCTCTGCTTATATGAAAGAGGGCGACACAGTGGAAGTGGTAAGCGACGCCTCCACCGATACCATTCTCTATGCCGAAATGCCCATCAAGACTACGCTGAAAATCACCTACACCGAACCGGGTGTGAAAGGCGACACAGCCACCAATACTCTCAAACCGGCTACCGTAGAGACCGGCGCCACCGTACGCGTGCCTCTCTTCGTCAACACCGATGAATTCATTGAGGTAGACACTCGCGACGGCTCATATCTGGGTCGCGTAAAAGCCTGAGAATCAACCTTTTAGCGGATGCCGGATGCCTTTGTCAGCCCCGGCATCCGCAATTTTTCAACTAAGACCCCATTCAACAAAAAATGTTAATGCCGGGGTGGTTGAATTTCGAGTGATTTCAGCAAGTTGAAGCGGGAGTGATGCGGGCATCATGACCAATGAAACTTGGCTGAAAGCGCCGGAAGTCAACCGTAGAAATGAAAACTAATATGCGTAAGGCTCTGCAAAGAACAGAATTTTTAACAATTCCATCAAAAGAGAGCTTAACCAGACCTCAAAATAAATTTTAATTATGGCACCAAAACACAAGACTGAAGTTACTCCGGTCTCGCAGGGTTGGGCGCTTTTTGCCAAGTTTCGTCGGTTACATAGCTCGCTATGCGCCCTCCTCAACTTGCAAAAATCACCTCAGCCCTGCGACCCCGGCGTTAACATTTTTTGTAGAATGGGGTCTAACACCCGGTTCGCTTCGGCCTCCTTGCCGGAGTGAAACAGATAAACGCTCTCTTTGTACTCACCTCAACGCACAATGGAGAAAGGCCTCATATCAATAATCGTACCGGTTTACAACCGCCCCGATGAAGTTAAAGAATTGCTCGACAGCCTGAAAGACCAGACAGACAAAGGTTTTGAGATTATTCTGGTTGAAGACGGCTCCACAATGCCGTGCAGCGAACAAGCGGAAGCGGCTCGGCCTTTTATGAGGCTGCAATATCATTTTCGCCAGAACGAGGGTCGCAGTCCGGCCCGCAATTACGGCATCTCGCAGGCCAACGGCTCCTTTCTGGTGTTTGTGGACTCCGACTGCATTCTGCCGCCCGACTATGTGGCGAATCTGCGCCGCGAACTGAAAGAGAATCCGGCCGACTGTTTCGGCGGCCCCGACGACGCTCACGCCTCTTTCTCCGACCTGCAGAAGGCCATCAACTTCTCTATGACGGCTTTCCTCACCACAGGCGGCATTCGTGGCGGCAAAATTCAGATGGAGAAGTTCGTGCCGCGCACCTTCAACACGGGTTTCTCGCGGCAAGTGGCCGACACCGTAGGTGGTTTCCGCGAGATGTTCAGCGAAGACATCGACATGAGCACGCGCATCCGCCGCGCCGGATTCTCCATTGCCCTTTACCGCGACGTGAAGGTATTCCACAAAAGGCGTGTGAGCATGCGTAAGTTCTGGCGCCAGGTGCATGTATTCGGCATGAGCCGCATAACATTGCAACTGCTCTATCCCGGCTCCATGAAACTCGTGCACTGGCTTCCGGCTCTCTTTGTGCTTGGAGCCTTAGGTCTCATCATAGGGTCGATATTCTGTGTGTGGCTGCTCATACCTTTGGCTGTCTATATCCTGGCGCTTTTCATCAGCGCCTGGGTGAGCATGCGCCGCCTCAAACTCGCCCTTATGGCTATTGCCACAAGCATGGTTCAGCTCTTTGGCTATGGCACCGGATTCCTCCGTGCCTACACATGGAAAATATTGCTGCGCCACGGTCGCGACGAGCAGCAGGAAATTAATATGCGGCGGGGGAAATAAGCCATGATAATCGACAGAAGTCAACCTCCGCAGTCCTCAGAGCCTTTAGACGAATACAAGGCTGAGCACAACACCATAAAATCGCTTCACCGCGAGCTGCGGCCGCGCGAGAAGGCTCTCAGCAAGGGCATCTCCTCGCTCACTGTGCCTGAACTCTGGGCATTGATACTTGGAAGCGGCACGCGCGGCATCAACGTGGTGGAAATGTGCAACGACCTCATGGCCCGCAACGACTTCAACCTCACTCTGCTGGCACGCCGCAACCTCAAGCAGATTGCATCCGTAAAAGGCCTCGGCCCGAGCAAAGCGCTGCAAATTATGGCCACCTTGGAGATTGCCAAACGCTATCAGCAGGAGGAACTGCCCAAACGTCCCGCTATTGCCTGCTCGGAGGATGCTTACAAGATTCTGCGGCCTGAGATTGCCCATTTAGGCCATGAAGAGATGTGGATAATGATGCTCAACCGCGCCAACCACGTCATAAAGCTTTTCCAGGCATCGCGCGGCACCACAACAGCAACCATTTTCGACCTCAAAGGCATACTGAAGGAGGCCTTGCTGGAGAATGCCGAGGGCATCATTATGGCCCACAACCATCCCTCTGGCAACTGCCGTCCGTCAGGCGCCGACGACAGCATAACGCTGCGGTGCCACGAAGGTTGCCGAATGCTCGACATACGCTTCCTCGACCACATCATCGTTACCCCCGACACATATTTCTCCTATAAGGACGAAGGCAAGATATAAGTCTGCTTTTAGACTCAGACGCTAATAATGTTTTGCCGGGGACTCAGTTCTTCTCCTTGTCCTTGGGCTGATGAACTAACTTTCGCAGCTCCTCGTCGCTAATCGTCGGGTCAGGTTGCAACCCGTAGTCAGGGGCTATCTTTTTCAGATAGGCAAGCGCATAATCAAAGTTCTCCTTCTCAGGCACGCAATATATCTCTTCCTTGATTTTCTCGCGCAGGGTGCCAAGAATCGGACCGTCGTCAAGATGGAAAAGCGCCTTTATGATATGGCCGTTGATGGGATTTGACCATTCGCGCCAGTCGTCCTTGCCGGCCACCTCCTTCAGCCGTCCGCGAACATAGCTGAAGTTGTCAAGAATGCGTTTCACCTTCACCGGATTCTTCGACGTTATGTCGGCCTCAGCCAGAATCATGAGGTCTTGCAAATCATCGCCTGCCTCACGGCTCAGACGCCTTATGCCGCGGTCGGTAACATCATCATCGCCAACAGCCTGCGGACGCATATGCAGACCCACAAGCTTCGCCACATACTTCATCTTCTCGTTGAGAGGAAGCTTATGGCGCCGGAAGATGCGGGGTATCATCTTCTCCCCCACAAAATTATGATTCTTAAACGTCCATCCCGTGCCCGGTTCAAACCGTTTGGTCTGCGGCTTGCCAATATCGTGCAGCAGAGCGGCCCAGCGCAGCCATTCATTATCACTGCGTTCGGCCACATTGTCGAGCACCTTCAGCGTGTGGGCAAAATTATCCTTATGGCCACGCCCTTCAACCATCTCCACACCTTTCAGCTCAATCAGCTCGGGAAAGACGTAGGGCAGCAAACCTGATTCGTCGAGCAGACGCCAGCCCACCGACGGACGGGGCGACAGCATAATCTTGCTCAGCTCGTCGTTGATGCGCTCGCGGGTGATTATTTCCATACGCTCGGCGTTGCGCTTTATTGCCTCAAAAGTGTAGTACTCAATGGCAAAATCGAGCTGCGTTGCGAACCTTATGGCACGCATCATCCTCAGCGGGTCATCACTGAAAGTTTCGTCGGGATTCAGGGGGGTACGCAGCCTGCGGCGCTTCATATCGTCCAGACCTCCGAAGGGGTCTATGAGAGTGCCGAAATCGCCGCTGTTCACGCACAGAGCCATGGCATTGACGGTAAAATCGCGTCTGCGCAGGTCATCATCAAGACTACCGGCACTCACCTCCGGATTACGGCTCTCGGGCGTATAGCTCTCGCGCCGCGCACCCACAAACTCCAGCTCCAGACCACGTTTCTTGACCTGGGCTGTGCCGTATGTGGCAAAAACGCTCACACGCGCGTGCATGGACGCCGCCACCTTCCGGGCAAGCTCTATACCGCTGCCCACGGCCACAAAGTCTATGTCCTTGCTGTGGCGCTCAAGCAGCAAATCGCGTACGTAACCGCCCACAACACAGGCCTTTACGCCCAATTCGTCGGCACTTTCACCCACCAGGTGAAACACCGGCTTGTCAATGGCATTCTTCAGTTCTTGCGGTGTCATACACCCTGCAGGGTTTCTATATCCTCCGGAGCCGGAGTAATGTTCTCAAGGCCCGCAGGCGTTACAATATACGTATTCTCAAGCCCCACAGCGCCCGTTCCGGGGATAACGAACTTCGGCTCCACGGCCAGCACCATACCCGCTTCGAGCATCACCTTGCTGCGCGGCGAGATGGGCGGTTGCTCGTTCAGCTCTATGCCTACTCCATGGCCTAAAAATGCAGCCTTCTGCCTGTGTCCCTGGAAATAATCCTTCAGTCCGGCCTCAGCCACCATATCGGCAGCCGTGGTGTACATGCGCCTCAGCGGAGTGCCGGGAAGAGATTCCTTTTCCAGACGCCGCAGAATGGCTTTGGCCGTTTCATGCGCCTTCAACGCCTCGGCAGGCACATCGCCATCCACACTGTATACACGCGTCAGGTCTGTCTGATAGCCGTTGAAATTGCCGTTCATATCCACCATCACCGTCATGCCCGGACGCAGTATAGTGCCGTCGGCGCCCAAGGGGAATCCGGCGCTCTGTCCGGCGCCTCCAAGCAGGAAATCGTAGGGCGACGGTGCGTCGGCATTCTCGCCGGCAAGCACGCTGCCGAGATTTATCTCCATCTGGTTGCCGGCCAATCGTATCACGCCTAAGCAGCCCTCCTCGCGCAACTTTTTCTCTATCTCTATCTGCAGCTCAATGTCGCTCATACCCTCCTGATAGAGGTGAGGGATACGGCTGTAGGCTGCCACATGATGGATGCCGTCGCGGCGCATCAGCTCCTGCTCGTAAGGGGTCTTTATCATGCGGGCCTGCGACAGCAGCGGTGTGGAATCGGGAGTGGCTGACACGCCAAAAGCGGCGCTGAGCCGAAGGAAATCGCTGTAGTTCAGGGTGCCGTATTCAACTCCCACTGAAGCGGGCAGCTGTATGCCGACTGAAGCCAGAGCCTCGCCAATCTGTTCAGGCTTGCGTATGCGAAGTATGCCCTCGCCCTCCCACGACGGGCGCATCACAAGCCATCTCTCTTCCCCTTGGGCAGGAATGTAGACATAACCGCGGAATATCAGACCCGTTGTGTAAAATATGTTTGCGTTGCTCGACACAAGCATGCTCTGCATACCCGCATCCTGCATAAGCTTCTGCAACTTACTTATCCGAAGTTTTATGTCAGCCCTTTCGGCCTGTGAACGCTGATCCTTCATTATTCTTGAGCTTGTTTATTCTTTTATCATCTTGATACCCACGTCGTAAATCTCGGTGAGAGGCGGCGGAGCCATACGCTGCTGTACAGCTAATGTCCAGCCCTGGTCAACATAATCATACCCCAAAGGTATTACAACTTCCACCAAACCTTTGTTTAGCTTCACTTTGGCTCCGGGGTTTGACGCCGGATATTCCATATTCAACGTTATGTCGCGCTGCCTCACGCCGCGCATCAGCGAGGTGAATTCCAGGCGCAGATGCAGCTTGGAATAGGGAATGGTTTCGCGGTAACGCATCACCATAAAGAGCTGATACTGACCCGGCTCCAATCCGGCGGCGTTGGTGGAATCGGCGCTGAAGACCAACGGAACGTCGCTCTGCCAACCCGACCGTTCGGGCTGCAGCGTGCGGTAATAGACCACGCGCTGAAACTTGCGGCAGCTTGCCAGCAGGCAAACCAGCACTATGCCAAGCATTAGGAAGAATAGGTTACGCATAGCTCTGTTCAGTGTTTAGTGAAGTTTCCGCACATCTTTTCAGCCTCCGTTTCCGGCAGCCTTTACCCATTGTTTTTGGCATTTGCCATCCTTATGGCCGACTGCGACACGGGCGCTCCCGGGGGCAGTTGCGGCTTCGGAGGCTGCTGCTGTTGTTTCGGCTTCTGCTTCGGCTGTTCGTTTTTCTGCCGCTCTTTTGCCGGCTGATTATTCTGCTGCCGTCCCTTGTCGGCCTTGTTGTTTCCGCCTCCCTGCTGACGCTGTTTGCGGCCCTGCCCCTTGGGCAAAGCCTGAACCACGGGCAGCTGGTCGCGTTTGGCGTTCTGAGCCTGATTCTGAGGCTGATTCTGGGGCGTTTTCTGGTCGCGGTTGCCCTTGCCCTTCTCCGGACCGTTCTGCTCCTTTTGCTGGCGCTGTTTACGCCCCGAAACGGCGCCCTCGGCAGCTTTATTGTCGCCCTTGTCAGCGCCGCGACGCTTCTTGTTGCGGCGACTCTTGTCGAAGCGTGTCAGAGAGTCCTGACCAACTATTTCCACAAACTCCGCAGCCTTCTGAGGCTTCGGCGTCTCTGCAAGCAGCTCATCGGGCTTGATGCCGCGCTTGTTCAGGGCTAGAATCTCAAAAGCCCGCTCTGCCGGCAACGTTATCATATTCACCGGCTGATTCTTTGCCGTGGAATAGGTAACCTCATGTTTCAGAATATCGGCCTTGAAAAAGTAGTGGTCCTGCTCCTTGGTGTAGAGCAGCACATCTTTCGGCGGCAGTTTCTTGCCGGCCTCCACATAGCTGTCAACCTCGAAATTGAGGCAGCATTTCAGCTTGGCGCACTGGCCTGCCAGCTTCTGCGGATTCATGCTTATATCCTGAATGCGCGCCGAGCCTGTGCCTACACTGGCGAAACGTGTCATGAACGTGGCGCAGCACAACGGACGCCCGCAAGGGCCTATGCCGCCTATCCTACCGGCTTCCTGGCGCGCGCCAATCTGCTTCATCTCCACTCTTATGCCGAAGGTCTCGGCCAGTATGCGGATGAGCTTGCGGAAGTCCACGCGCTCGTCGGCTATATAATAGAAAATTGCTTTATGGCCGTCGCCCTGATACTCCACATCGCCAATCTTCATCTTCAGCCCCAATTCAGCGGCTATCTGGCGCGAACGTATCATAGTGTCGTGCTCGCGAGCCTGAGCGGCACGAAAGCGCTCCATGTCATTTTCCGTGGCATGGCGATAGAGCCGTTTCGGCTCGAAATCGCTGCGCAGATTGGCGCGTCGCATCTGAAGTGCCACCAACGGACCGGTCATGGTCACCTTGCCTATGTCCTGACCTGGCGAACCCTCAACAACCACCACATCGCCGGGATTCAGATGCAGATTGGCCGTGTTGAGATAATAGCTTTTGCGGGTGTTCTTAAACAGCACCTCAACCAGCTGATTCGTCTCGCCGTCGTTGATGCCCTTGAGCCAGTTATAGCTTTGCAGATTGCCTCTTCCGGCCAGCGTGGCGCGCGAGCATCCGCAGTCCGAACGGTGGCTGCAGGCTGCACACGAGCCGCCGCTGCACTGTTTGGCGCAGCTCTCGGCAGAAGCGCAATCCTTTGGTTTGTTATTATCGCCCATCTTACTTGGCGAAGCTTACCGCGCGCGTTTCGCGGATAACGGTGATTTTCACCTGTCCCGGATACGTCAGCTCGTCTTGAATCTTCTTAGCGATTTCGCCCGACAGCTTTTCGGTCTCCTCATCGCTTATCTTTTCAGCGCCTACTATTACGCGCAGCTCGCGGCCGGCCTGTATGGCGTACGTCTTGATGACGCCCGGATACGACATAGCCAGCTGCTCCAGGTCGTTAAGACGCTTCAGATAAGCCTCCACAACTTCGCGGCGTGCTCCCGGACGGGCGCCGGAGATGGCGTCGCAGACCTGTACAATGGGGGCGAGCAAAGAGGTCTGCTCCACTTCGTCGTGGTGAGCTCCGATGGCGTTGCATATTTCGGGTTTCTCTTTATACTTCTCGGCCAGCTTCATGCCAAGAATAGCGTGCGGCAGTTCCGGCTCGTCGTCAGGCACTTTGCCTATATCGTGCAGAAGGCCGGCTCTGCGTGCCTTTTTCGGATTCAAACCAAGTTCGGAGGCCATCACAGCGCAGAGATTGGCTGTCTCACGGCTGTGCTGAAGCAGATTCTGACCGTAGCTGGAACGGTATTTCATCTTGCCGACCATGCGTATCAGCTCCGGATGCAGACCATGGATGCCCAGGTCTATGGCGGTGCGTTTGCCGGTCTCCACAATCTCTTCTTCCACCTGCCTGCGCACTTTTGCCACCACTTCTTCTATTCGTGCCGGATGTATGCGGCCGTCCACCACCAACTGATGCAGTGCCAGACGTGCTATCTCGCGTCTTACCGGGTCAAAGCCGCTGAGCACAATTGCCTCCGGGGTGTCGTCAACGATTATCTCTATACCGGTGGCGGCTTCCAGAGCGCGTATGTTGCGGCCTTCGCGACCTATGATGCGGCCTTTTATCTCGTCATTGTCAATGTGGAATACGGTAACGGAGTTCTCCATGGCCGTTTCGGTGGCCACGCGCTGAATGGTCTGCACCACAATTCGCTTTGCCTCTTTGCCGGCTGTGAGCTTGGCCTCATCCATAATGTCGTTGATGTAACCGGCAGCGGCGGTTTTGGCCTCATCCTTCAGACTCTCCACCAGACGCTCTTTGGCTTCGTCGGCCGACAGACCCGACACGTGTTCCAGCTCTTCCTGAGCCTGATGTATAAGTCTGTCAAGCTCATTGCTGCGACGTTCCACAACCTGCTGCTGATTCTCAACGTTGAGACGCAGCGTCTCCATTTCGTTGCGGCGGCGCTGCAACTCGTTCTGCTGCTGGTTGAGCTGCTGCTCGCGCTGACGGGCGCGTGATTCGGCACTTTGCAGTTTCTGATTCTTCAGAGCCACCGTGCGTTCGGCCTCAGAGGTGATTTTCAGCGCATCTTCCTGCGCTTTAAGCCGTGCTTTTTCTTTTATGATGTCGCTTTGGCGCTCTGCCTCAGCCTTTATCTGGGCGGCCTGGCTCCGGGCGTTCTTCTTGCTGTTCATCATGGCCAGCAGATAGCCTCCCAAAGCGCATATCACGCCAACCATTATTGTTATTGCAATTTCCATTATTCTTGTTTGTTGTTTTACAGTTATTATTCAGGTTTAAAGGTCAGTATACAAACAACGCGGCGGCCGACGGAGCAATGCTCCCTCTGCTGCACACCGTCCGCACTCAACGCCGTCATCACGGGTCGATGCACGATATTAGGAAAAGGCTTAAATCACTTTCGGCAATGGCCGAAGCGGTCAGGAATTATGTTCCTGTTCCAGCGCCCCGCGCAATTGTTCCGACAAGGCTCTAACTGTTTTTTCGGCAGCTGCGTTTCTCTTGCTCTGTTGCATATAAAACGAAGCGTATTGATACACCATCATAGCCAGGATACGGTTTTCCGACAGTTGCGGGAACCGTGCCCGCCAGGTATTCCACAGTTGTTCCACCTTGTCTTCAACGTCGCGTATGAACTCCTGGCTCCCTACCGGCTGATGGAGCTTCAGCTCCTGGTTGGCGATCTTTATCTTTATGTCGATTTCGTCTGTTTCCTTCATCGCATCATCATTCCTTAAGTTCGGCAATAGCCCGGTCGATGTTGCGTATCAAATTTGCTATCATGCGTCGCGTTTCCACCAGAGCGTCGGGCGAGGACGCCAGGCGATGCGACATACGCAGAAACTGTTCGTCGCTGCGCGATGCCTCCAGCTGCTTACGAATTTCGCCGACCTGCCTTTCAAGGTCTTGCTCTCTGCGCCGGCTTTCGTCCAACGCCTTCCGCAGCCTTGTTATTTCCTCCGAGGCTTTGTTTACTCGGTGGCTTAAGGCGGTCAACTCTTGTTCAAGTCCGGAGGCCATGAATACAAATTTTTACAAAGGTAATATTTTTTTCCGACCTATACAATACCCGACCCCTTATCTCTTGATAATCTCTTGCTTTCTCTCTTGATAATATCTGCCTTTTTCCGCCTTCTCTTCTTAGCCGAAAAGGCGGCGCAGGGCGTCAAAGCGTTCTATCGACGCCGACCCGAAGCGCGAAAGTGAGGTGCGTATGCGCTCGGGACTCTTCTCTTTGCTCGGGTCGCCCGACTTGGAATAGAATTTGTCGGCATAGCAAATCAGTTTTTCCAACATTGCCTGCGGCAGCATATCGCGCACAGGCAGAGGCATCTGCGCCATTTCTATCTCTTCGGCACTTATGCCGGCGCCGGTATGTCGCTCGCACACCATTGCCTCTTGCTGCAACCCCTTCTCCTCGAGCATAGCGCGACCCAGAATGCCATGCCTTATATATGGTTCGGTGCCATAGCAGTGAATGCCTTTGGCGTCGGTGCGTATAATACCGATGTCGTGAAGCAGGGCTGCCCTCGCCACTTCCACTGCGTCGAGGTCAAGCTCGGGATGCCGCTCCATACAGTCAAGGGCTTTCTCAGCCACCAATCTGCTGTGAGTGAGCAACAATTCGGTCAGCGGCGTGCCGGGTTCATAAAAGGTCATTATCACGGGCATTACTTCTGCCTCCGCCTGACTCATAACCTTGGCTTTGTCCATAACTTCGGTGTGTATTGTGATATGGAGTTGATGTAGAAAATGTGCGACCTATTCAAAGAAAGCTCGCAAAAATATTCGCAACAAGAAATTTCCGGAGAAATAATAAACGGGGTGCGCCGAATTGTGTTTCCGCGCACCCTCGTGTTATCTTATTTCATTTTCTTCCGGAGCAGATGCGGCATCAGTCGAGCACGCAGTTCCATCCGTGAACGTCGGGTTCATCGCCGAGCTGCACGGCGCGCAGCTTGTTGTAGAGCTTGGTCGTCATGGGACCGGCCTCACCGTTGGTTGAGAAGATATACTTCTTGCCGGTGTCGAGGTCATCTATTTCGCTGATGGGCGAGCAAACGGCAGCGGTGCCGCAGGCAGATGCTTCGTCAAACTCTTCCAGCTCTGCAATGGGTATGTGGCGACGTTCCACTTCCATGCCGAGGTCTTCGGCCAGCTGCACCAGACTCTTGTTGGTGATGGAGGGAAGGATAGACTCGCTGAACGGGGTGATGTATTTGTTGCCCTTTATGCCGAAGAAGTTGGCAGCGCCACATTCGTCGAGATATTTCTTCTCTTTGGGGTCGATGTAGAGCATTACGGAGTAACCAAGTTCGTGAGCTTTTTCACCGGCCACGAGCGATGCAGCGTAGTTGCCGCCCACTTTTATAGAGCCTGTGCCTTTGGGGGCTACGCGGTCATATTCGCGGCTCATGCACACTTTGGTGGGTTTGAAGCCCTCTTTGAAGTATGGGCCAACGGGGGTTACCAGCATTATCACCATGTATTCGGTGGCGGGTTTAACGCCTACGCGCGGTGTGATGCCAATTTCCAGCGGACGGATATAGAGTGAGGCACCGGTGCCGTAAGGGGGAATGAAACGCTCGTTGAGCTTAACCACCTTCTTCACCATTTCGCAGAAGAGCTCAACAGGCATCGGCTGCATCATGATGCCTTCGGCGGAACGGATGAAACGCTTTGCGTTCTCCTCCATGCGGAAGATGCGTATTTTACCATCTTTACCCCTGAAGGCTTTCAGGCCCTCAAACGATTCCTGGCCATAGTGCAGACATGAGGCTGCTATGTGCATTGGCAGATATTCTGAATCGCTGACTTCTATCTCACCCCATTTGCCGTCGCGATACGTGCAACGCACATTATAATCGGTAGGCATATAGCTGAATGTCAGCTCTTCCCATTTGATGTCTTCTGTGTTCATTTCTTAGATTTGTCGGTAGGTTTTGGTTTTATGCTGCAAAGTTAATACTAAGTATTTGGGCTTCCAAACTTTTGCTCAAAAAAAGTTATATGTGCAGTCGGGCATCCCCGAAAGCCTCATTGATACGAACATCTTTTGCTCTGAACTTTACCGCAGTTTGAGCGTAATAAAGATATGAAAGTTATAAAATCATTTCTGCGTTGCGTTTTCATTGCAGGCTTGTTTGCGGCTTACGGCCTGATGACGAGCGGCTGCGGTTCGATGCGGTCAATGACTTACGACGAAATGCGCCGCGAATACGACCCCGAAGCCGACGGCTACAACTATGCCGATGATTACGACGACTATTATTACGACTACATGGGCTATTGATAGCAAATTGCCCGAACCTTAAAGACCTCTGATACGGGGTCGCGGGACGAGCAATCTAAAATGTCGCAGTCTGTCGACTCGCCTCTTTACATTATCGTATCAGAGGCAGGCTCAATAGTTTATGTCATTACTATCGTCCCGGCCTTAATATTATTTTGTCTTTCGGAGTATTAGACATCGAGATATGCTATTATCTAAATTGAAAAGTCATTTATATGCAATCTCCATCTTCAATAACTCTTTTTCACGGTTGCAATAGTTTCATCCAATCACAATGACAAGTGCTCACTACAATAGAAATAACAGCCTGATTTCTCCATTTGTCCATCAGGGAAAGTTATAATCAAAGAGCATTTATGCCCCTTACAATTCCGGTCATCATGTATCCCGTTTGTTTTAGGCTCTCCTTGAGTATGAGGCAACCAAAAGCCTATATTATTGTATATGGAATACCCCCATTGTGATTTCCATTCCGCCAAGCCACATTTAATTTCTTTACGACATTGAGGATCTGAATAGTTACTCTTTATATATCCATTTGCCGACAGAAAATTTACGATTAAAAGCCGCGAAACATCTGAACCTTCAGGATACTTCTCACCCCAACTTTCATCTTTTGCTATGGCCTTTATATCGATAACAGGTTTACCCACAAAATTATGCTTCTCTTTAGGCCAAAATGCCATAGCATTATGTGTACAGGCAGTATCGCCAAAGAAGCGATTTAATTTTGCGAACTCCACCGGATTGGAATCGAATGTGATAATAGGCCCTTGAAATGAGAGACATATTACAAGAGAGTTCCTTTTATCCTCGGGATAGGAATTGACATCGGTTACCGTCATTGATGTCGGCATGACATAAGATGTTGCCAATGACTCCATTTGGGGCTGCGGGTCATCATCATCGCTACAAGCCGGCTGCAATGCCACTACGCCTACCAGTATGCCTATAAAGGCCGCTATTACAAAATTTCTTTTCATACCTTTAATATTATTTTGGAACAATGTCTATAATGACCTCCAGTTGTGTTGAATAATCCGTTCCTCCTCCTCCAATCGGCGCATCTGCAGGATTCTCTGGAATAAACTCTCCACTTTGATTAAAGACGCCATTTATATAATATCCATCATAGAGACCTCCCCAGCCCCAATTGCATAACACGTAATCTTCTGTTTCTGTCTTTCGAGAAAGCACATTAGTCCCAGTACTCGTGTTAATGCGCTGTTCGACAATCCTTTGCCGCTGCATATAACCATGCAAAAGCCAAAAATGAGCTAAATTACCAAAAATACCTTTCCCATTTATTCCATAGATAACCACTGGCCTATATGCTACTAATTCACCACATACATCAATATCCTTATAAGGCATCCATAGATGGGAGGTACCCCCATTTCCATCAGGAACAAGGATTTCCGGATGTGTTGCTTTATAACCACAGTATGTAAAAATACTATCTAGGTCAATCATATAAGCTCCCGTTCCTTCAGGTAGATATAAAAACTGACCTACGTCTTCTCTACCAATTACTTCCAAGAATCTTGCTATCTGTTTTATAGCTTCTTCGGTTGGATTATCAGCTGTCATAGCAGCCCAATCAAAGGAATAACCATGAAAACTCGTTGGTTTCCCATATATCGACATTGCCTGTGCAACTGCGACTCCTCCACAACCCACATCAGCATGTTGGCCATTAATAAGAGGTGTGTATTGATTGTATGGGTGCTTCTGATGCCATTTTACCTTGCACATTGGTGGTATGTTAACTATCGTTTCCCACGGTGTCTTCACTGTGTATATTTCTCCATCTCCAACAGCAAAAGTATCAGGTTCTTCTACATAATCACCTAAAAGGCTTACAAAGTCTCTTATACCATTATTGGGAAGATTTGCCAAATCCAAATTTCCTTTATCTGAAATGGCTAACACTTCCGGGAGAGAGGGAGTCGCTGCCATAATCGCAAAACCTTGATTATCTTCGTAATTAAATACATACAAAACCGGTTCTTCGTTAGAGCGAGTTGTTGGTTTAAGGGATCTCCCATAGGCTTCGCATGAAGCTATTTTAGCATTGGTTGATCTGGTTTGAGGGAAAAATTCGCACCTCAGTCTAGTTAAGGTTTCTTTAGCTTGCGCTCGTGAAATAGTCCCCTCTTCTCCCGAGAGGATCTTACCGTTTTGTTCCGGTTCCATCTGATTACATGCACTCACCACTATTAGAGCGAGTAAAAAATACAAAATCCTATTCATATTATTTATGTTTGAATATTTAGATTCACAGTTTTCAGTGATATGAATTATACAAACTCTGATTCTTGTTCCCTCTAAATCGTTAGGTTAATGATGCTATTCGCAATTGTATTCATACTAAAATACTATTACTGCTGCAAATTTAAAAAACTATTTTTAATTACAACCAAAATAATTTTATGTTTAAAAACATATTTTACATATATCTCATGATTAAAATTAAAAATTATTTTTAGAAAGTTAGTCTCTGCGACAAAAAAAAGGTTGACGCCGGGGTCTTAGAGCGAACAACTTTTAGTATTCCCTCAAAACAGATGGCTGTAAGACAGTCAGATTCCGGACCGTTATATTGAGGGCATCTCTGTGGCGTCAGGGCCTCAAAAATATGTTTAAAAACATATTGCTAAAATTTATGCCGAATTCCTTTGGCAGCTCGGCAAGTTTTATATACTTTTGCAACGGAATTAGAGAGTTCCCGTTGATAACCACGGTCATGGTGTGCATTGTGTAATGTTGATTTGTGTCTTAAAGAGCACCCCGGCCGTTTACCATACGCTAACCTACATTTTGCCTGCTCCGCAGTGAGATGACTACGAAAATTCAATGAATTACCTTTTGTAATTGAATGCCTGATACCATGAAGCTCATTTCATAAAAATTCTGATTTTGAATCATAGTGAAGACGTTATCTCATTAACCTTAAATCTCAAAGCGGTTACCTAATACAATTTTTTCACTGCTAATCCCATGAAAAATTTCTCCTGCGGAGCAGGCTCTTTTTCTGCCGCGTTAATAACCTACATCAAACGATAACCGATAAACGATAACACCCCCTGACAGCTCCAAAATAATCAAAATTTTGGAGTGAGGGTCTGTTATTTCTCTCCGCAATCTATGCCTCTTAAACCTCGGGTTGAAAAAATTTGTTAAAAAGTGGATGACAAAAGGCATTATCATTCAGCAGAATCAACCTGACAGGCTGAAACCTCAAAAAGGGCATGGAGAGCGCAAAGCTTTAACCACAGTTTTGCGTTATCTGATTCCTTTTGTGTGTTCGGCCTTGTTGATAATATGGCTTTTCAAACGCATTGATTTTCACGACATGATGGCGCTCATACGTCATGGCGTGGATTATTGGTGGGTATTGGCCATGATGCTCATTACGGTGTTGAGCCATGTAATCCGTGCTGTGCGCTGGGGTTTGCAGCTCGACGGAGTGGGCATTAAGGCCACCTTTCTGGAACTATGTGTGAGTATTTTCGGCACTTACGCTCTCAACCTGGTTATTCCGCGCCTGGGCGAGATTTGGCGCTGTATCTTCATTGCGCGCCGACGCAAGGCCAATTTCTCTACCGTGTTGGGGACAATGGTTGGCGACCGGGCCTCTGATGCGGTGGTAGTTCTTGTGTTGGTTGGCCTGATGACGGCGGTGGCTCATTCTTACTTCACCGCTTTTCTCGACCATTACGCGGTGGGCAAACACCTTGTGCATCTTCTCGGCGACCCCTGGCTTTATGTAACCTTTGGTGCGATATGCGCCCTTGTGGGGGGATGTTGTTATTTCTTCCGCAAAGACAAGTTCATGGCAAAGGCTGAGCTTGAGCTGCGCCGTGTGGGCAACGGATTCATGTCGCTGTTTCACCTGAAACAGAAATGGGCATTTACATGGCTCACCATGGGCATCTGGATATGCTATTTCTCAGAGACTTACGTTATGTTTGCGGCTTTTCCTTTCACCCGCGAGCTCTTTTTCAGCCCTGCCATGGCATACGGCTTTTTGCCGGGCATAGTAACGTTTGTGTTCGGGTCCATGTCTATGGTAATACCGAGCAACGGTGGCTTGGGTGCATGGAACATTGCCGTGATGTTTGCTCTGGCTCTGTTTGGCATAACGGGCACTCAGGGTGCTGCTTTTGCCATGCTCATGTGGAGCGCGCAGTCGCTGATGCTTGTGCTGTTAGGCATTTTCTGCATCATCTGCATTCTGATAAACGACCATCTCAGCCGACGCCGGCAGGCCACTGCGAAAAAAATTAAAAAAATTTCCTAATCCGGTTAAACCAACACTGATATACGGTGTTATATAAGTGAAAAGAGTTTTTCATGGTATTAGATTTTAAGGTTAATTTGGATTGATTGTCGTGATGGCAATCAATTTTTTTTTGCTACCTACCCAAGGTATCTTCCCTGCCATAAACACGTGTATATTCAGGCTCTTAGGCGAAGTGCCTCGGAGCATGAATATATGCTTTGGAGGAAGGGAAATCAATACCAGCGAATGCCGTTGCCGGTTGACGAGCGTTTGTCGTATTTGAGGTCGCGCAGCATGGAGGCTTTTACGGCAATGTTGAAGTTAAACGATTTATAAGGGCCAACCGGGATGAAGGAACATGACATGGTGAAGCAGTGCAAATCGCGACTTATACTGCAGTTCATGTATGAGATTTTGTGCAGGTCGAAATTATAGGAGCACGACATGCTGAAGTTCCAGTTGGGCGTTGGCCGCAAAGAGCCGCTCACGCTGAGGTTTTGTGTCCATTTGCCTTTGTATTCGAGCTTGTCGTAGTCAAAGGCGCCCCAGCCGTAATTGATGGAATAATTGAAGGTCAGCGACCAGGGACAAGCCCAGGCGGCATAACCATCGGCATCGGTCTGGGTCTTGTTCTTGTTGTTGTTTTTGTTCCTGCGTTTGTCTGCAGCCTGGCCAAAATCCTCTTCTTCGCCGTTTTCGTCGGCATCCGGATCGGTGTTGTCATCATTCCTCTGCTGCTCCGAGTTGCGTTTGAAGGTGGAGTTGTTGAAGGTATAAGAGAATGACGTGCCTGTGGAAGTAAGTTTTGCCAGGCCTTTGCCGTGCGAGATGCGCAGCTTGTCTATACGCCGTGGCTGTCCGGCAGCGTCAACGGCATACATATACGGGTCCCAGGTGGCGTTGAGGTTAAGGTTGAAGTTCTTGACCAGACGCAGCAGGATAGACGTGTTGATGTTTGAAAAGCGCAGCGAGTCGGCGGCAAAGTTATAGCTCTGCCCTATCGTGAGATTTTCTATGAGCGAAATTTTCTTCACTCCCGTAGAATCTTTGTCCGACTTCACCTTCATCTCCAGGTTATTGGCGAAGGAGTAGCTGAGAATAGCCGTTTTGCCTCGTGAAGGGGCGCCGAAGCTGCGGCCTTCAAAGTAGTTGTAATCTACCCTTACAGGTTCGCCCCCTTCGGTGTACGGCGGACGGTAATAATGCCCCCAGACACCCCAGCCGGGAGCGCCAAAGTCGGGCGACCCGCTGAAGGAGATGGTGGGTGTGATGACGTGGCGAATCATCTGCACTTTGTCGCCCATGAACTTAAGGGGTTTCCAGAAGCCGTAGATTTTTGTTGTCAGGCCTATGGAAGCCGAGAAATCCAGCAGGTTATAGAAACCGTGGGTGGTGTCGCGCACCTCGGCCGACGCGTTCGGGTCCCAGTCGCGACGCACTTTCTGGAAATACATACGGTCGTTGATGCGCACGCTCGGGGTGATGTTGAAGTATTTGAACGCCGTGAAGGTGGCCTGTATAGGAATCTGATGGCTTATGCCGTTGTTCCAGTCTTTCACCAGGTTCTTTTTAAAGAACTCGTCCTGACGGGCAGTGAGGGAGTTCTGGAACTGACCGCTGTAGCTCAGACGAATTTTCTCATACCAGCGCTCACCGCCAACAGCCTTTTTGCGCTTGAAAGGTGAGTTCTGAGCCAGCGTTACGGTGAAGTTGGGGAACGACACGCTGAGTGTGCTGTCTTGCGTGCGCTGGGCTATGTTGGCCGTGGCCGAGATGCTCCATTTGGTACCCGGCGGTCGGTATGTCAGGTTGACCGTGCTCGACTTGGTATTTTCGGTGAAGTCGTTGGAATAGTACGAGTTAAGGTCATTGCGCGTATAGCCCGATGTGGTATAGTTTACCGAAGCTGAGAAGTTGAGGAAGGGGTTGGCTTTCTGGTCCTGCTGATGCGTCCATGCCACACGGAAGTTGGTGGATTTGGCATAGTCGGGAGCCCCCTTGTCGCCCGTTATGGTCTTGAGGTAGCTCACCTCGAAGTTGCCGCGGTAACGGTAGCGCTTCACATAGTTAGAGCGGGCCGACACTCCCCACGACCCTTTGGTGTAGATTTCGCCACGCAGGGCAAGGTCCACATTGTCGTTGATGGCGAAGTAGTAACCGCCGTCGCGGAGATAGAAGCCGCGGTTATAATCGTCGCCGAAGCTGGGGAATATGATGCCCGACGAGTAATCTTTTGAGAATGGGAAGAAGCCGAAAGGAACCGCTAAAGGCAGCGGCACATCGGCAAGCACCATGTACGCCGGACCCGACACCACGTTCTTCTTGGGCTGAACGCGTGCGCGTGTGAGCTGGAAATAGAAGTGCGGATGGTCATGGTCGCTGCAGGTGGTGTATTTGCCGTCGGCAACATAGAATGAGCCGTCGGCATTTTTCTTGGCTTTGCCGCCACGGAGGAATCCTTCGCCCTGTTCACTGACGACATCGGTGATATAGCCGCGCTGGGTGCGGAAGTTATATTTCATGGTGCCGGATTCATACTCGCCGCTGTGGTCGCGGAATACGGGACGGGTGTCTTCGCCGTTGCTGATGGAATCGGGCAGAGGAGCCGCATAAACGGTTGATGAATCCATATCCATCTGCACATGGCCGGCGTTGAGCTTGAACTCGCCGTATTCCACGGTGGAATTACCAAACATGTGGGCATTGTTCTGATTGTAGAACACAATGGAGTCTTTGGCCGAGAAGACCACCGGATTCTCAATGTCGGAAGACTCGCGGTTAATCAGCGAATGAGGCTTGCGGTCGGCATACAGCGAGTCGATGGCTGCGTCAGAGACATCCAGCGGTGTGCGGCCGTTGAGCTGCGAAGAATCGGCTTTTAGCTCGGGTGTATGCGTAATGGTGTCGGCTGCAAGGATGTTGCCGGCAGAAAGAAGCGTTATGGAGGCCGGATGCCTGAACGCTGCCACCATGATGCCTGCAATAAGCAGGGCTGATATATATATAAGAGTCCTTCTCAAAGGGTAAAGTCCGAAACTTAAGCGGCTGAGCCGTAAGCGCTGAAGAGCCGGAAAGGCACACTCCATTGCGCGGGCTCTATGCCAACGTCGCTGCAAAGTTACCTCTATTTTCGCAAAGGCGCAAACCCGATAGTTAAAAGAAGGTTAAAGAGGGTGCAAGAATTTCTTTCACGCTCATCTTTTGCAAAAAAGAAAGAGCGCGCAAGCAGCTAATGCCAACGCGCCCTTTTGGTATGCTAAAATCCTATTTTTCAGAGAGTTTCGAGGGGATGACCGGTCATTTCAGAGGGCTGAGGCAGATTCATGGCCTTGAGCAGCGACGGAGCCACATCGGCAAGTCGGCCATTCTCCACTTTTGCGTTCTTATCGTTGCTGATGAAGATGAAAGGCACCGGATTCAGCGAATGGGCCGTGTTGGGCGTGCCGTCGGCATTGAGGGCGTGGTCGGCATTGCCGTGGTCGGCTATGATGATGGTGGTGTAATTGTGCTTCTTGGCTGCCTCAACAACTTTTTCCACGCAATTGTCGAGCACCTCCACAGCCTTCTGTATGGCTGTGTAAACGCCCGTATGACCCACCATATCGCCGTTGGCGAAATTGACCACGATGAAGTCATACTTCTCTGAGTCGATGGCATTGACGAGCTTTTCGGTAACCTCGGGAGCGCTCATCTCGGGCTTCATGTCGTATGTAGGCACCTTGGGCGACGGCACCAATATTCGGTCTTCGCCCGGGAACGGCTCTTCGCGGCCTCCGTTGAAGAAGAACGTAACGTGGGCATATTTCTCTGTCTCGGCAATGTGCAACTGCTTCAGACCCTGTTTGCTCAGGTATTCTGCCAGGGTGTCAGTAACATCCTTCTTGTCGAAGAGGATATGCACCCCATGGAAGGAATCGTCGTAAGGGGTCATGCAATAATATTGCAGACCTTTTACGGGCGTCATGCCGCTCTGCTCATGCTGGGTGAGCACGGTGGTGATTTCCTTGGCGCGGTCGTTGCGGTAATTGAAGAAGATAACCGCATCGTCGGGGGCTATGCAGCCGGGGTCATCGGCGTCCACAATAGGGAGCATGAACTCGTCGGTTGTGCCTTTGGCATAATAGCCGCGGATGGCGGCGGGGAAATCGGTTGTCTTCTCGCCTTCCCCCTTCACCAGAAGGTCGTAAGCCTTCTTTATGCGGTCCCAGTTTCTGTCGCGGTCCATGGCGTAGTAGCGGCCTATGACGCTTGCCACTTTGCCGGTGGTTTTGGCGCAATGGTCAACTACCTGCTGCACAAAGCCTGCGCCTGACTCGGGGTCGGTGTCGCGGCCGTCGAGGAAGCAGTGAACGTAGAGGCGAGGCACGTTGTATTTCTTGGCTATGTCGATGAGGGCGAAGAGGTGATTGAGCGACGAATGGACACCGCCTGTGCTGGTGAGGCCCATGAGGTGAAGGGCATGGCCCGAGGCGGCATACTCGTATGCGTTTTTAATCTCCTTCATCTGCATGATTGAGCCGTCGGCAATGGCATGGTTTATCTTCACCAAATCCTGATAGACGATGCGGCCGGCACCTATGTTGAGATGCCCTACCTCCGAGTTGCCCATCTGACCGGCCGGCAGACCCACATCCTCGCCGCTCGCCTGCAGCTCGGAATTGGGATATGTGGCCCGCAGATAATCCATATAGGGTGTGGGGGTATTGTAGATAACATCATCCTTTTTATGATCGCCTATGCCGTAACCGTCAAGGATTATCAGCAGGGCTTTATTGTTTTTTTTATCCATTAGGTATGTGTTTTTTCTTTTTTGTGTTACCTGTAGATGCTTCGCGGAGCTGTGTCCGGAAAGCGGCTACAAAATTAATAAAATCCGGCCATACAGGCCTCATAATTTACAACGTTTTATGGCCTGAGATAGTTAGACCCCATGAAACAAAAAAGAAATTCTCAGTTTGTTGAGGGGATGGCTTCGTCGAGAGGGTTGCGCGGCGAGGGCTTGGCAGGCGCTTTGTCGGCTTTGCTCTTGGGCGTTTTGCGGCTCTTCTTTTTCTTTGAAGAGGCCTTTTTGCGGTGGTTTGCCTTGGTCTTCTCAGCGGCGGCTGTGGAGTCGCTGTCTGCCGGCTGATGCTCAAGCATGACGCTGTACACCGGCTCCATATCCATTTCCGGCTCTGATTTACCCCACGGAATCACCGCCACGATTATCATAATGAGGCAGAAGGAGAGCAGCACAATGATGCCCAGGCGCTCGCGGGGTGAGAAGGATCCTATAGCCATTAGAAGGGATAGCCTATGGCGAGATGGAAGGCAAAGGCCTTTTTGAAGGCGATGTTGAAGTATTTGCGCGGATAGTCGGCATACGGGGCATGAAGTCCGTAACCGAGGTCGGCGCGAATCACCATCATGCCCAGGTCGTAACGCAGACCCACACCGGTGCCAAGGGCTATGTCGCGCAAAAAGGTGTTGGCTTTCAACTCTCCGCCGGGTCGCAGCTCATCCTTGCGCAGCAGCCATACGTTGCCGGCATCCAAAAACGCGGCTCCGTGCAAATCGCCGAAGAGGGGGAAGCGGTATTCAACGTTCATCTCAAGCTTGAAGGTACCGGTCTGGTCAAAGTATCCGTTGGTCTGGTCCTTGGGCGGACGGTAAGAGCCGGGACCGATGCTTCGCACCGTGAAGGCACGGATGGAGTTGGCGCCGCCAATATAGAATTGCTCTATGTAAGGCACCTCTTTGGAATTACCGTATGCATGTTCGGCGCCTATGAGGAAACGCGACACAAGCCAGTGCTGTGTGCCGGGTTTGAGACGGCGCGAATAGACTATCTGAGCCTGTCCTTTCACGAACTGGGCAAACGGTGTGCCGAAGAGCTTTTTCTCGCCTTTCTTTCCGGCTGCCTGCCATATTCCCCAGAAGATGTTGCCGGCTTCTGCCACGGTGAAGGTAAAGTCGAGTCCGTTAATCTGCTCTCGCTCAAAGAACTTCGACAGATTATAGGTATAGGTCATCTGCGGTATAAACTGGCTCATGAAGCTGAGTGCTATGGCCGGATTTGCCTGCATGATGGAATCGAAAACGGGTGTGGTGTGCTGTAGCTTGGAGTAGGTGAGCTTGAAGGGTGTGAAGCTGTTGGTGACACGTCGCGAAAAGTTCCACTGATAGGAATATGAGGCGTTGAACTGCGACATCTTGAAATAGTGGGGTCTGTTGAGGAGGCTTGCTCCCAGTCCCACAGTTGTCCAGTTGATTTCGCGGCGTGTGCGGCGCACAATGGAGGGCGCCAGGAGGCGCGGGAAGGCCAGGGTTGCCTGCAGACCCACTTCGTAGCTGTTGAACACCGACGAGGCGCCGCTGCCGGTTTGCCATTCATAGTCCCCGTTGAGGCTCAGGGTGAGCTTTTCACCGCCGCCGAAAAGGTTGTTGTGGCGCAGCGAGAAGATGAGTCCCGGACCGATATATGAGTTGGATTTCGACGAGGCGTTGACCTCTATTGAGGCATCCATGGGCCGGTCATAACGGCAGGTGATATACACATCAAGTGTCGGATTCTCTTTTGAGGTGTCGGCCGGGATGGGCTGAATCTCTATGCTCTCAAAGATGCCGAGGCGCGAGAGTCGCAGCTGTGTGCGGTCCATCTGGCGCACTGAGAAGGTGCGGCCGCTGCGGAAGGAGATGACCGAGGTTATCATGTTGGGCCTTACGCGCTGCGGGCGCATTACGGTGAGGAGTCCCTTGGAGGTCTGAAGGGTGTCGGGATAGCCGGGATTCCTGTTCGACCGCCGTTTAAGTAGGGTATAGATATTGCCTGTCTTCCACTGCTTCAGAGCCAGCGACGGCACGTTGTTGGCTATGGTGAGTTTGATGGCTATGGCGCCGGGGTGTATGGTGCTGTCGGCAAGGAACTCTATGTACTCGGGGCGGAAGTAATAGAACCCCTTGTTGCGCAGGGTATTGGTGATGTTTACGCGCACTGACTCCAGCGAATCGACGCTGAATATGGAGCCCGGCCGGAGATAAGGATTCAGGCGTGCCAGGGAGTCGATATAGCCGCTTACGGGATAATCGGTTTTTCCGGGCAGGATGACGGAGTCGATGGGATAGGGGTCGCCGGTGTTGACGGTGTAGATGATGCGGGCCTTTTTGCGGTTGCGTTTGTCGGGCTTAAGCTCGTATGTGGCCGACGAATTGAAGAAGCCGTTATTATCGATGGTCTTCTCAAGCATCTTGGTGCGCACTTCGGGCCTAACATCGCTGATGAGCACGGGCTGAGCCACGAGTTTGCGGTATAGCCACCCTTTGAGGCCGCCGGCCGAGTCGTTCCAGTTGTTATAGACCCACAGGCCAATGGGGAACGGGGTGCGGACGTAGGGGGAAAAGAGGGGATTGTTGGGCTTGACGTTGATAATCTGGTCAAGCTGGCTCCGGAGGCCGCCGGGAACGGCAACGGAGTCGGAAGGGGTGTTGACGCTGAATTTGCTCACTCCGGTGTATAGCACCTCGCCGTCGGCCAGGCGCCGCGTTGTGGAGCACGACACTGCCACAAGCAGAGGCACTGCCGCGAGTAGCAGGCGCTGAAGATGAATGATTCTTTTTCCGGTCATAAGCTATTGCACTGTGACGGAGTCGGCGGGTGCGACTTCTGATTGCTGCTTTAAGCGGGCAGCCGTAGGTGTGGGTGGATCCGGATTGCCGGCCTCTTTGTTCTGTTTACGCTTGCGTTTGAGCCAGTTGAAGAGCTGCTTGAGATTCGACAGCTTTCGCTGCATGACGAAACCGGCACCCATCTCGGTGATTTCGCCTTCGAGTATCGACTCGTAGTTGGTGTGGCGGAACAACTTCACATACATACTTGTGGAGTTGGTCTGCCTCAGCATATACTCAAACGAGATGTTGGAGATGAGGTTCTGGGCTATGTCCTGGTCCTGATTGGGGTCGGTGGAGTAATTGCCGCCCACCACAATCTTGAATTTGTTGTTGAGCAGCGACTTGCTCACCTGATAGGAGTATGTGGTGGATGTGCCCTTGTTGCCGTTGTCGGAAGTGCTGTACTGGTCAATGCCGAAGGTCAGGTCAACGCCGCGGATGTTGTTTGCCGCCCAGTTGTTAATCTGGCTGGTGAGGAATCCGTAGAGGGCATTGGTGGCGAATCCGCCGGCATTCGACGAGGCGGCGCCGGGACCCATGTAGCGGCCGTAGAGAATCATGTTCATGGCCTCGTTTGAACGCTGGTCGGCGCTCATGGCCTCAAGCTGATTCTCTATGGAGATGTCGTCTTTGGTGCTGAGGTCGAACAGTACGTTGGGCTGCGACAGGGTGCCGGTGGCCGATATGGTAACAAGGAAGTTGATGACGCGGCTGGAGTTGCCGCCGGTGCCGGCCACTGATTTCATCTCGTCCTGCGCCAGGATGTGCAGCCTAGGGTTAAGCACATCGCCGTTGAAGGTAACATAGCTGTCGGGGTCTATGTCGAAGCGCTTCTCGCCGATGGCCGGTATGGAGTAGCGGGCGAAGCCGTTGCCCAGGTTTATCTGGCCGTTGAGGCGCATATCGCCCATATAGTTCTGGAAATAAGCGAGCCTGCCCGAGGGGTTCAGCTGCACGCAGTTGGAGCCGTTGGCGTTGAGGTTAACCGTTACCTGCACTCCGTTGGAGATGCTAAGGGCTGCGTTGATGCGCATGCTCGACTGCTGCTGGAGCGAGTCGGCCTTGGCCAGGAGCGTGGAGTCGTTGAACTGCACAAACTTCACCACGTTGTCGGTGTAGGTCTGCTGAAGCTGTGTGGCGTCGCTGAGGGTGTAGGTAACGTCTGTGCCTCTGAGTACTGACAGGGAGCCGTTGACGTCAAGAAGGCTCAGCGGACCGGTTACCGTGGCATTGGCGTTTACAAGCACCTTGCCGTAAATCTGGCTGCGGGCGCGCCTGTCGTTGTCTATGAGCATGAAGTTGTTGCCCTGCAGGCTCAAGTCAAGTCGCGTGTCGGTGAGATTCGACGCATCTACCGTGCCGTTCAGCTTCAGCGAGTTCTGAACGCCGTAGATATCAAAGTCATCGAAGGCAATCTTGGAATCCTGCACCGTAAGGGGCACTGTGTCGAGGGTGAGCGTGCCACCCATCATCGGAATCTGAATCTTGACGTCGCGGCATGAGATGGCGCCGTTCAGCACAGGCTTGGTCATGGAGCCTGTCATACTCATGGAGCCGCTGAGATTGCCCGACACCTGAGCCATATCCGCCGGCAGAAAGGCATTGGCCACTGAAACCGGAAAATCGGCCATGTCAAGGGTCATCTTGGTGGGCTGATACTCGCCCGCTGCATCTTTTGCCAGCGTGCCGCTGAAGTTAAATGCTTTATGCCCGTCGATGTCCAGGTTAGCGTATGCCGAGATATTGCCGTTGAGGTCGAGGCCGGCGTTGAAATGCCCGTCGAAATCGGCCACACGCCGCCCTTCATATTTAAAGTCTTTAAGTCCTAAGGTGCCTGTTCCGGTAAAGGCTTTGGAGTCATACACCAGGTCGGCCTTCACATTCAGCACACCGGCTATCTCAGGCAATCCGGGCACCATTTGCATGAAGTCGTGGAGGTGCACATTGTCGAGTCCTATGCTGAGCATCGGCAGCACGCTGCCCGGTCTGTCAACGGTCTTGATGCTTATGCTGCTCTCTTTGCTCATGGCCGAGAGGTTGGCATCAATCCGGTTCTTCATGTCGTAAGTAATGTAGTTGTCATCGTTGAAGGTCCAGGGCAGATAGCCTATGGTGGCCCGCAGAGGGGTAAAGTGCAGCGTGGCGAGGGTGTCGGTGAAATATACCGTGGCACCGAAGCGGTATCCGGTCTCGCCTTTGAGGTTTTTCTGCCTCAGGAAAGCGGAGGCGCGTTGCAGACCCACATAGCCGGTGAGATTCACGTCGGCATATTCGTCGAGGTTGCCCGGCTTATTGCCCATGTGCAGGGCATAGTTCAGCAGCTTGCCGCGTTCCTGCAAGTTGGCCGACAGGGTGTCGAGCAGCATCGACCCCGTGTTGAGGCTCAGCAGCCGGGCGTCGGCGCGGAATAGGCTGTCGTTGATAACGTTGGCCTGCAGGCTGTCGATGGTCATGCCTGTGGGCTTGAGCAGCTCCTCAACTATGCCTGTGCCTGACGCTCGAAACTGAATGTTGAATTCGGGCAACACCGTTTGCAGCTGCTCCATATCCAGCTTCTTGGTGTCTACAACCTGATGAATCAGCATCTTCGACGCATTCTCGAGCTCAGGCATCAGTTTTTTCAGACCCGACGGGGCCGTTACGTCGGCATACAGCCCCTGCGCATCTAACATGGCGTGGGTGGTGTCTGTGCGAGCCAGCAGCTCGGCGCGCACTGCTCCCGGCAGGTTGTAACTATCGGCGCCGCTGCGGAAATAGAGGTCATTGCCGGTAAGAGTCATGTTGCAGAGCATACGCGCCGGACTCACCTCTCCGGCCAGATGGAAGGTGCCGGAAGCCTCTGTGGTGTCGGCGGCAAGACCTAACAAATGCAAATCCAGATGTCCCAAATCGGCCGTCATATCCACCGTATAGAGGTCGTTGGCCATTGTCCCGGTGGCGTTGATGTTGCCGGTCAGGGCGGCGTTATTGCCGCTGAGGTCGAGGTTATAGACGCCCTTATGCACCGTGGCCTTTGCAAGGATGTCTGTAAGGGGATATTTGTTGTACACCAGCCGGTCAATGCGCAGGTCAACGTCGGCATCGGCACGGGGTGAGGTGGGGTTGAAGCCTGCCCCTTTGGCCAAGAGATGGCCGGTTACGGTGCCCAGACCGCTGCCGGGAGCAAACCGACCGGCGTCGAGGTCGTGCATATCCACATCGGCGAAATATGTTTCTGAGTTCAGCCCTACCCTGCCGTTGGCTTTCACAGAGCCTGCCGGCGATTTCAGGGTGAAGTTGGCGGCATAGTTCTGCCCGTTGGCCGTGGCGTGACCCTGAATGAGCAATGCCGGCAGGTCGAAGCCGGTCAGCTCAAGCATATTCTGCACCGGCGCCGGCTGAAGCAGATTGCCGTAGAATGTAAGGTCAGCGCCGAGCTGTTTGGGCTTCATCACATTGGCCACATATCCGTTGGCGCGCAGGGTGATGAAACCGGGCATCTGCATTTGCAGCTTCGGCACCTGTATCTCGGCCAGTGTTCCCGAGGCGTCAATCTGGGCCTGCAGAGCGCCGTAACGGGCCAGCGGCCTCAGCATCTTGCCCATGGCGGGCATAAAGGCTATTATATCGCTCTGGCCTATGGTGAATATGCCTTTGAGGCTGAAGGGTGCGTCGGTCTGCATTGCCATGCTGCCCATGGAGAGATATGCGTCGGCCTGCAGGCGCGAGGCTGTGGTGTTCACCACCATTTCGTGCAGCGCTATGCCCATGGAATCGATGTCTACCGTGCCGCTGCCCGACGTTATCGTCAGTCCGCTGCGTTCACGGCCTTCCAGACGCGTTATGGGCAGTTTTACCGTGGAAGCGGCATTGTAGAAGTCCTGAAGCTGCAGATTCAAACCGGTGAACTGCATGAACGCCGGGTCGAAGCCGGGCTGCGGTTTCGCACCTTTGGTAGCATAGAGGGCTGTGAAATCGGAAAGCCCTATGTCGTGTCCTTTTATCACCAGCGGAGCCGATTTATACGGCGATGGCGGGGGCGCCGGATGGGTGGCCACATATTGTGCTGTGGGGGTGATGTAGGTAGCCGAACCGCCGGCTATGGCGGCTTTCTGTATCTCTATGAGATTATTCTTCAGGTCCACAAGGCCACCCTCCAGCTCCAGATTGCGGGCATATAACCCTAACGAGTCTATGGTGGGCAGCATCGACATGCTAAAGGTGAAATCATGCAGATGCAGCCGGTTGGCTTTTATAATGAACTCTCCGGGTGTGGGCGGCTCGGGCTTTGCCTTCCATACGTCCATAAAAAGGTCAAGGCGGCCGCCGCGCAGGGTTACGTCGTCAAGATTTATCAGCGACTCTTTGATGTTGGCCGAGGTGCCGGGCGATGCTTCGAAGAAGGGGGCGTAAATCTTCATTATCATCGACGAATCCTTGTTCACCATGCGGTAATATCCCTCCACAAGGCGCAGTTTCTTCACCTGCACATCGAGCTTGAACAGGGGCAGCAGCTTTACGTCAACATCGGCTGTTTGGGCACGCACCATGGTGTCGCCGGTGGCTTCCACCACGCACACGCCGTCAAGGCTCACATCAAGCGGAAAACGGAGGCGCAGCCGCTCTATGGCCACCTGCATGCCGGTAGATTTGTTTATCTGCGAGCAGGCTATGTCTTTCAGCAGGGTCTGTATGGGGGGTATATAGATGAGCCACGGCAGTATGATGAGGAATATCAGTATCCCTGCCACGGTTTTCAGGGTGCGCCTCAGCCAAGTAATTTTTATAAGATGCTTCTTGGGCTGTTTGCCCTTCTTTTCCTCCGGATTCTGGTTGGAGCCGTTGCTGTCGGCAATACTCTTCCCTTCTGCCTGACCGGTTTTGTCGGGCTTCCGAGCAGTATCGGTAACAGCGTGGTCTTCCATTGTCGTTCTTTTGTTTGCTTTCACGGGTCAGGGCGACCCGGGTCTTATTTCACTTTCTTCAGAGGATTTGGCTTGCACCACAAAAGTTGCAAGGCACTGTATAAGGCGGCCATGCCAAAAGCTCCTATCAGCTGCCATGCCACGTCCAACGGGTCGAACCAGCGCCGGTATTCTTCGGGGGTGAATATCTGGCACACTTCGGCCGTGGCTGTTATCACCGAGCCGATAAGGGCCAGGATAAACAGGATGCCGGGCTTCATCTGACGCCATTTGCGGCGGCGCTGCCAGTCGAGACAAAGACAAAACACCATCACCGCTCCAAGCAGCAAATGGCAGAATTTATCCCAGACGATAAAAACATCCGAGAAATCTTCCATCAAAGGCGACGGCACATCCATGGTCCAGAGTATCAATAGTATCCAGACAACGCTGGCCGTCCAGGCTGGGAATGAGGCGAAGAATTTTCTCACTTCTGGCGTGGGTTTTTGTGGTTTCTATTGCTATTTGCTTCCAACAATCAGTTTGTTTGCGCCCGTGCAGACTTCTCTGCCTCGCAGCTCACAGACTCTGCTTTGCCTTTTATCTTACCAACAAATCTGCAGAGCCAAAGGTTGTTTCACCCGCAGCTTCTTTCGCATTTCCTCATCAGGAAAATCTGCAAAGAATAAGTGAAACGTGCAAAGCGCCGCCGGCCCGGACCCTTAAGAGCCATGCCGAAGACGCCTTGCTTATGTCTGGCGTAAGAGCCGAAGCTGCTTACTTACGTATGCCGAGTTCTTTCTTGGCAATGATGTCGCGATAACGCTGAATGTCTTTGCTGATCAGATAATCCAGCATAGCGCGGCGTTTACCTACCAGAGCTTTCAGGGCACGCTCGGTGGCGTGGTCCTTGTGGTTCTCTTTGAGGTGTTTGGTCAGATGGGCGATGCGTATTGAGAACAGGGCTATCTGGCTCTCGGGGCTGCCGGTGTCGTTACGGTCTTTGCCGTATTTCTCAAAGATGTCTGCTTTTTCTTCGTTGCTAAGATGCATGAGAGAATTGGTTTTTGGGGTTTGTTAAAAAAGTGTTGATACATTTATCCAAGCGGAGTTCCCGTCCTTTTCTTCTCTCGCGGACGATCCGCTTGTTCAAAATGCGCCACAAAATTACAAAAAAATTTCTTCTCCTCCAAATATCTTTCTTCACGCACCCTCACACTAATCCTCATTGCCTCTCTTGTGCCGTCTTCCCGGAGCCTCCGATACCTGCTCTTATGCCCCACTCATTTGCGGGCCTTTTGGCAATTAATATTTGAAAAAGCGCCCGGATTTACTAACTTTGCACTCCCAAAAAGCTCAACAAGTATGCCAACTGCCCAAACGCCCTCTCGCAATTTCACGCCACGCGCCACTCCTGTACCCACTTCAGCCACCGGCAAGTTGCCTCCGCGCGACGCCGACCTCGAAGCGGCGGTACTCGGCGCTGTTATGCTCGAGAAGGACGCCTACATGGAGGTCAGCGACCTTTTGGTGCCCGACAGTTTCTACGAACCGGCGCATCAGAAAATCTATCAAGCCATCTCCAATCTGGCTTTGGCGCAGCAGCCAATTGACATGATTACTGTTACCGAGGAGCTGCGACGTCTGGGCACGCTGCAGGAGGTGGGAGGGGCCGTGTACATCGCCGACCTCACCACGCGGGTTCTCTCGGCGGCAAATGTGGAGTTTCACGCTCGCATTGTGGCGCAGAAATATCTGGCTCGCCGCCTCATCACTTTTGCCTCTACCATTGAGGGAAAGGCGTTCGACGAGGCCAACGATGTCGACGACCTCCTGCAGGAAGCTGAAGGGGCTCTCTTCGAAATCTCGCGCACGCAGCTCAAACGCGAGGTAACGCAGGTTGACCCGGTGCTGAACCAGGCGCTGATGCAAATGCAGGCTGCATCCAACCGCACCGGCGGTGTCTCGGGTCTAGCGTCGGGCTATCCCGACATTGACCGCATAACCAGCGGATGGCAAAACTCCGACCTTATTATTGTGGCAGGGCGTCCGGCAATGGGCAAGACGGCTTTCGTGCTCTCTATGGCCAAGCGCATGGCGGTGGACCTCAACACGCCGGTGGCTATGTTCTCGCTTGAGATGAGCAATGTGCAGCTGGTCAACCGTCTCATCTCCAATGTCTGCTCGCTCCCCGGCGAAAAGATTAAAAGCGGCCAGCTGACGCCTGCCGAATGGGACTCGCTCAACAATGATATGCAGCAGTTATACGGGGTGCCGCTCTATCTCGACGAAACGCCGGGTCTGAGCATAACCGAGCTCCGCACCAAAGCTCGCCGTCTGGTGCGCGAAAATGGGGTCAAGATGATAATGATCGACTATCTGCAGCTGATGATGGCTACGGGCATGAAGTTCGGCAACCGCGAGCAGGAGGTTTCCACCATCTCGCGCTCACTCAAGGCGCTGGCCAAGGAACTCAACATACCCATCCTTGCGCTCAGTCAGCTCAGCCGTCAGAACGAAACGCGCGAAGACAAACGCCCCATGCTCAGCGACCTCCGCGAATCGGGCGCCATTGAACAGGATGCCGACATTGTCTGCTTCGTACACCGACCCGAATATTACACCAAATCGAGCGAGGATGCGGAAGGAAACAATATCCACGGTCTGGCCGAGTTCATCGTTGCCAAACACCGCTCCGGCTCCACGGCCGACATAAAGCTGCGGTTCGTGGCTCAATATGCGCGTTTCGACAGTTGGGACGAAGGTCATCAGAACGTGCGCAACGCCATTTCCTCTGCCTCGGCGCCCATACCCTCGCGGTTCAACTCGCGCCGCAACGCTCAGCCCTCGGCAATGCCGCAACCCAACGGTCCTATGCCGGCATCGCCCGCTCCCGACATCATGCCGGCGCCCGGCGACCCCTCCGTGCCCTTCTGATGAAACTTTTTTTCGCCACCCACCAAACCTTTTTCATAGCCCCGTTGTTCTATAGTCAAAATAACCTAAAAACACAATCATGACTATGGAAAACAAAGACCAAAACAATGCCGATCTCATCGCCGACAAACTGCGTGCCGACGGCAAAGAGCGCAAGCGCAAAAACACGCGTCGCATCAATAACTGGTGGTTGTGGTTTGGAGTTATAATACTGATTTTCATTTTGGTATGGTGGCTTTGGACCATTGGCATCTTCGGAGATATGTCAGGTTCATTCAACGGCAACTAATCCTCTAAGCCATTTACCAAGACCTAATCGGAACAATAACGAAAAACACGCACAAAGAAACATACTCACCGTGAAAGAGAGGTTGACCGGCACCGCAGGTCAACCTCTCTTTCCTTATCGCCTCCCCGCCGCTCTCAACTTTGCTTCCAACCTATGTTACTTATGTAATTTATGTTTCTTATGTAGGGATATTCAGTTAATGGCTATGAGAAAAGGGACTGCAAAAGTATGAGATCGGGGAAAAAGAGGCAGGAGTGGTATTAACCGACGA
>ENA-ORNF01000219-ORNF01000219.1-human-gut-metagenome-genome-assembly--contig:-NODE-219-length-58941-cov-3.766973_pt1 | contig 58941 bp, 40 predicted proteins | sample MGYA00242110_ERZ509012 | MGnify/ENA primary metagenome ERZ509012 (study PRJEB26280, sample SAMEA2338714) | human gut metagenome | biome: human gut; feature: human-associated habitat; material: faeces... | reverse complement strand
AGGTAATGCTGGTACTTCAGTTACAATTAAAGGAAAATATAATTCTTATGAATTATTGATGGAAGATTATCTTGGAGGTAATATTAGTCCAGTTCCTGGTGATGGTTATTTAATTAATGGCGATTTATTTGTAGCTGCTAACATATTAAATGATGAAGGCGAACAAGAATTAACATTCACAAATGTTGGTAAGATACAAGGTCCTACAGGAGAACAAGGTCCCCAAGGTCCTATTGGTGCAATTGGTTCTCAAGGTCCTAAGGGTCCTACTGGTCCACAAGGTCCAACAGGTCCTCAAGGTTTAAGAGGTCCTCAAGGTGAACGTGGAGATGTAGGTGAAAGGGGTATTCAAGGTCCACAAGGTCCTCAAGGTATTCAAGGTCCTACAGGTGAAGCAGGTCCTCAAGGTATTCAAGGTATTCAAGGTATTCAAGGTCCTAAGGGTGACGTTGGTGCCGAAGGTCCAACAGGTCCTCAAGGTCCAATCGGTCCTACAGGAGCAAAAGGAGATAACGGTACATCCGTTACTATTAAGGGTACTTTAAATAATTCAGACGAACTAAAGAATATTGATAGTCCATTTATATCAGATGGCTATTTAATTGGTGGTATTCTTTGGGTTTATACAGGTAATACAGAAGAATCAGAAAAAGTAGTTGCTGGATTTGAAGCTGTTGGTAGAATTCAAGGTCCTCAAGGTATTCAAGGTCCTCAAGGTCCTAAGGGAGATAAGGGAGCTAAAGGAGATAAGGGAGACCAAGGATTACAAGGTCCAACAGGTCCTCAAGGTTTACAAGGTAATAAAGGTGATACTGGTTTACAAGGTCCTACAGGAGAACAAGGTCCAATTGGTCCAACTGGAGCAAGAGGTTTACAAGGTATTCAAGGCCCTCAAGGTGATACTGGTATTCAAGGCGAACAAGGTCCTACTGGTCCACAAGGTCCAACAGGTCCTAAAGGTGTAAGAGGTTTAGAAGGTATTCAAGGTCCTACAGGTCCTAGAGGTCCTAAAGGAGAAAGAGGTGCTGATGGTACTTCAGTTAAGATAATTGGAAAACTTCTTAGTCCAGATGATTTACCTTATAATTCAGCAGAAAATGGTGACGGTTATTTAATTAATGGTGAACTTTGGGTTTACGTTGGAGATAATAAATTTGATAATGTAGGTAAGATCCAAGGTCCAAGAGGAGATAAGGGTGATGTAGGTTCACAAGGTCCTCAAGGTATTCAAGGTCCTCAAGGAGACCAAGGTCCTACTGGTGCTCAAGGTCCAACTGGTGAACAAGGTCCTATGGGAGCAACTGGTCCAACAGGTCCTCAAGGTCCAACAGGATTAAGAGGAGATAAAGGAGACGTTGGTATTCAAGGTATTCAAGGTCCTACTGGTCCTCAAGGTCCAATGGGAGAAATTGGTCCACAAGGTGAACAAGGTTTAGTTGGTCCAACTGGTGCTCAAGGTATTCAAGGTCCTACAGGTCCTCAAGGTCCACAAGGAGCTGCTGGTACTTCAGTAGTTATAATGGGTTCATTTGATTCAATAGATCAATTACCAACTCAAGGAAATATGAATGGTGATGGCTACTTAATTAATGGAGACTTATATGTATGGACTGGAAAAGATTTTATGAACGTTGGCAAAATCCAAGGACCACAAGGTATAGAAGGTCCAACAGGAGCAACTGGTGAAAAAGGAGAAGTTGGAGAACAAGGTCCAATCGGTCCAACTGGTCCAACAGGAGAAATTGGTCCTACAGGTCCTACAGGTCCTCAAGCTAAATTACCAGATAACGGAAATCCAAGAGACGTTTTAGTTAAAACTTTAGATGGAGCTTCTGAAGAATGGATAAGTATTGATAATATTTTACCTAAGTTTATGATTAAGAGTCAATTAAAAGAATTCTATGAAAATGGTACAAATTTGAGAAATATATTTGTAAGACCTTCATTAAAAGGCGCTGAAGATATTGAGCAATATTTTGGAACATATAGATTAATCTTAAGCGTAGACGATGAAGAATTTATAATTAATACTAGAAATTCTTTAGTTGATGAACAAAATGATTCAGTAACATTAGATGCAACAACTTTAAGTCCATTAATGGATGTTGGTTTAATGACTTCTGGTACATTAGAAATTAGACATAATAATATTCAATTAAGAGCTGAAATTGATTATATAATCAATGGAAAACTATTTACTTTAAAATCTAATGTAATTACAGTTATTGGTACTGATTGCATATTCTATGGTTCAACAATTTTAGACGAAGCTTATATAGAAGAGTTAGATGCTACAATAGTTGCTTCAAATTTTGTAAATGCTAGAGCATTAAGCGGATGTATACTAAATCCTCAAAAAGGTGATATATTTAGATTCAATGTAAACAATGGAGATAATATAATTTGTATAGCATTCCCTGCATCACTTGGAGATATTGAAGAAATTTATTCAGAAGATGCCTTTATGGAATTTAAATATAACTTTACTTGCAACAATCCAATTAAGATGTTAAATGGCGCTTGTGGAAGAGGAGAAGAAACTGAATACAAAGTTTATACTTTGAAAAATAAAGATGGCTTCTCTGGTAACTGTTTCGTAGTTCAAGTTTAATCTATTTTAAATATGTAGAGATTGTGAATTAGGGAGTTTCTATGGAGAAGCTCCCTTTTTAAAGAAAGGAGGTAATGTAATGCCATCTACTGACGTCTTAAAATCACTTAGAAGGTTAGGAAAATTCCCCTTAGATGAATCAATGGTATTTCACAATGAAGCCGAATTAGATGCGTATTACTTGGATGATAGTCCAGTAAGAGGTAATAATGTCTATGATGGACAAATTTGTTATGTAAAAAGAGGAGATACTCTTGATTCAACTTTTGTGTATATATTAAGAGAAAATCCAAAAACAAATAAATTTGAGAAAGTAAGAATACTAACTGAAGATAATTGTGTAATAGAATTCGGAAATTTAGCTACAATTTTAAAAGGTGTAGTAAGAGAAAAAATATTATTACCAACAAATGCTAAAAAAGGTGACGCGTATTTAGTTAAAGCTAGAAGAACAGACGACAATCAACTAATTCAATCTAATTGTTTATATGTAAAATTAACTGATGAACCTTTTGTGTTTAACGATATAAATTGTGATGAATATTGGTATGATGCTGGTCCTATAAAAGGAGATAAAGGTGACGTTGGAGAACAAGGTCCTACTGGTCCAAGAGGAATTACTGGTCCTACTGGTCCAAGAGGAGCTATAGGTCCTAGAGGAGATACAGGTCTTCAAGGAGATACTGGTGATACAGGAGAAACCGGTGATACTGGTGAAAGAGGTGAAACTGGTCCTACTGGTCCTAGAGGAGCTCAAGGTCCCAGAGGTATCAGAGGTGAAATTGGTCCAATTGGTCCTACTGGTCCTAAAGGAGAAGTTGGAAAAGGATTAAGAGTAGATTACATTTATCATTCATGGGATGATTATGAAGTAGAAACTCTTAACAATAACATTTGTTATCATGTTGGAGATATAGCTTATATCAAATCAGATAAAATGCTATATATTTACAATTTTAATAGAATTACTGGTGAATATGAATGGTTACCAATGGCAGCAAAATTAGAAATTGGTGAATTAACAGAAGATGATATTGGTAAGTTCTTAACAGTAGTTAGAGATAAAACAACTGGTGCTTTAGTAATGGATTGGACTAACATAGATTTATCTATGAGTCTAGAAAAATTAACAGACACTGAAATAACAGATCCACAAGATAACGACGTTTTAAAATTTGAAAATGGAAGATGGATAAATTCTAAAACAGATGCAACAACAACTAAAGATATTGAATTTATAAATAGTGAAATTGGATCTTATAAACCTGGAGACACAATAAGTTCTGGAACTACTTTTACTGAAATAATGACAAATATGGCTCAAAAATTAAAAGAACCAGAATTTAAATTAAAATGTACTTATCCACAAAGTGTAGAGGTTGGTGAAAAAATTCAACCAGAATTAAAACCAAGTTTTATTCAAAATCAAGGTGGAAATATAATTAAATATAGTTTAGTTAGAAATAATTTGGCTGGTCATTTATCAACAACATTTGGTAGCTATACAGATTCATACGATATAAATGAAGAAAAAGTTATCTATACTGCTAATGTAGAATATGGAGATGGGGCTAAATATGACGTAGGCATGATTAGTGGTAGTACTTTACAATCAACTTATGAAATAACTGGTAGAAGAGTATTATGGGCTTTTTCTTGTAATCAATTGGCTACTTTGGGAACAAATTTTGACGATCTTGATTCAGCAGTTGAGGATGCTTTAAAAAATGCAATTAATATTAGATCAATAAATCATTCAGGAATAATTCCAGAAGGACAATATACATATACATTAGATGTTGATACAGATGATGATTTGGTTTGTATAGCAGTTCCTAAAAAAGTATTTAATTCTATGACTATAGAATATCAAGGTGATACTACTATGAAAGATTTATTTAATATTTTTGAAGCTTCAATCGATGGTAAAAATGGTTTATTTTCAACTAATTATGTCATAGCTTATTATAGACCTTTCATTCCTTTTGTTGAACCAACCAATTTTATAATTAATTTAGGGTAAAGGAGGTTATGATTAAAATGGCTTTTACACAATTAGTACAACAACAAATAAGAATGTTCAACAAACCAGCCGATTATACTGATGTTTGTGAATATTTTAAAGATATAGACAAATATGTAAATACTAATAGAACCTGCTATGAAGGACAAGTGATTTACGTAAAAGAAAGTGAAACTTTATATTGCGTAAAAAGAAATGATGCTTTAATAGGAGCAATGGTTACTGGTAAAGATAAAGAATCAACAGTATATAGAAACATAACAGGTTTATACTATACTAATGTTGGATTTACTCAATTAAATCAAATGACACTTGGAGAAAATGTTAAAGTCGAACTAGGTAAAAACGGTTCAGTTGGAGGAGCAGAAACAGGTTACATTTTTGATCAAAATATGAATTTTGCCCAAGTATTAACTAAATTAGTTCAAAAACAAATACATCCAAATTATGTTAGGCCTACATGTAATTTGAACTCTGATCTACCAACTCTTAAATTTGAAATTGGTGATAGCATTAGTCCAATGCTTACTGCAAAATATATTCAAAATAATGGTGGTTCAGTAGAAAAAGTAGAATTATATAGGAATTCAAAAATGGTTAAAAGTGACATAGCTGGCAATACTACTACAGTTTTTAGACCTACTTCAGAAACTTTAGATGGTAATGATTTAAGTTATAAAGCTGTAATTCATTATAGAGCTGGAGCTTATTTAAAGGATAATTTTGGAGATGACGATCCAACAGGACATATTACAGCTGGAAGTATTACAACAAATACAATTACTATAAAATCTTATAGAAATATATTTTGGTGTACAGATGCTACCGGAATGGCTCCAATATTAAGTTCTCAAATAAGAAATTATGCTACTATAGGAACTGGAAAAGGAGTAAGACAAGGTGCTGCAGTTTTAGCAGAGAAATCATCTTTTGATTTTAAAATTATAGTACAACCTGGAACAAGATTTATATGTATTTGTCTTCCAAGTAATTATTCATTGAAATTTGTAAGAGCTTCTGCTCAATCAAATAACGATATTAAAGGAAATTTTAATAAAACAGAAGTAAGTGTTTATGGAAATAACAATACACTAGCAACTAAGTATAATGTATATACATATATACCAAATGCTGCTTGGAACAATGTGGACGAATTAACTGTTAGTGTTTAGAGGGCCCACATTATTTATTTTTTATACGAATTGAAATTTTTCGTTTCATAGGAGGGACAAAAATGGCAACAACTTCATGGTCAAATCAGTTAACAAGATTATTCAATGCTCCATTAGATAGAGAAAGCGTATTCGAAACAATGGATGCTTTGTTAACTTTTTTAGGAAATGATGAAATAGCATATGAAGGACAAATAGTAGCTGTAGTAAATGCTACTTTTATAGGAGCTACTCAAACAAAAGATCCTGTATTGAATGTTTACGTTTTAGAAAAAGATGCAACAGGAACAAATCCAGATGCCGTTGATGGAAAAAACGGAAACAGATGGTTAGCTAAATTATTAGCTTCAGCTGATGCTACTATAAGCAACGCAGCTACTGCAGATAAATTAACAACAGCAAGAAATATAAAATTAAAAGATGAAGAAGGATATATAGACGGTGACGTCGGAGTAAATTTTGATGGTTCTGCAGATATAGAAATACCAGTAAAATTAGTAGATCAACCATTATTAAAAGATATTGGAGATCCAACAGCAGCTGTACCAGCTCCAGATACTTTTACAAAAGTAAAAGTTAACAAAAAAGGTACAGTAGTACAAGGTTTTGAAACTATAGATCAAGCAGATGTTGTATTTAATAAAGACAATAAATTTACTGATTTAGGAATCGTTGATGGAGTAGGTTCTTTAGACGACGTAACAATAAGTACTGGTGTAGCAAATAGAGACGTTTTACAATATAATGATGCTACAAAAAAATGGGAAAATAAAACTCTTGCAGATGCAGGTATTTCAGATTCAACACATACTCATGCATTAAATGATTTAAGTGATGTTGATACTACAGGAGTAGGAGAACCAGATGACGATCCTAAATTCCCATTAAAGAAAACTATAGTTCTTTATAGTATAACAGATAAACAATGGCATGCTTCAACTTTAAGAGAAGCTGGAATATTCGATCAAAGTGAATATGTAACTAAATCTCCAGGAGCTTACGTTCCAGGTGAAGATTCAACTGTGAATACTTCTCCTTCTTATTATAGCGGAAAACCAATAGTATTAAACTCATTTGGTAAGATTGATACAAGTTTACTTCCACCAATGGCTTTAACAAAAGTTTACCGATGTGCTACTCCAGCTGAAATGTTAGCATATCATAAAGATCATAATGTAGAAATTGGTGCTGGTACTACTATGGTTGTTGAAGATACTTCAGATCCAACAGAAATGACTCCTCAACCAGACGGATCTTCAATACATGTTAAAGTACCAAAGACATACATGTATGCTGGAGCTGACGTTAATGGTTCAACAACTGCAGATACAGTTATAGGTGATTGGATAGAATTATCTGAAACTGGTACAGTTGTGTCAGTAAATGGTAAACAAGGAACAGTAATGTTAGACGCTTTAGATGTTAATGGTGTTCCACTATTAAATAGTAATCGTGATGGAGCAACAACTCCAGACACATACGCTAGAGTTAAAGTTAACAAGTTCGGTTTAGTTGAATCAGGAGACCAAAAGTTAGAGCAACAATATATGGTTTTCAATACTAATAATAAGCTTAAAGATTTAGGAATTGTTGATATATTAGATGCTATAGACGACGTAACAATCGGTAAAAAACCAGTAATGGTTGACGATGGTACTAACACTGGTAAATTAGTCCAAAAAGTCGATGAGGAAGGAAATCCAGTTTTTGTTGGTAAAGATGTAGCAGATAAAGATGTATTAAGTTATGATGCAAACACTGAACAATGGATGAATAAATCATTAAGTGAATTAGATGCTAAAGCAGTACTTGAAAGAGAAATAATAGTTCAACTTGGTGTTAATGGTGCAGTTGGAGGTGTTAAAACCGGCGATAAATTAGACAAAGGTATGACTTTACAAAAAGTATTAGAAAAGATTTTAATAAAACCAATTGCTTATGTTTATCGTAAACCAAGTTTAACTTTAAATATTAATAAAGGTGAAGTTGAAGTAGGTACAAATATAACCGACTTAGTTATCACAGATAAATTAAATGATAGAGGTGCTGATGGACAACCTGATGCTGGTCCAGTAACATCACATATAATTACTGTTAATGGTACAAATGTTTTAAATACTACTACTATGGATAAAAACAAGGATATTAGAACTAATGCCACTATAGCTTCAGTTAATGCTGGAAATAATCCAATAGTAGCAAAAGTCATTTATTCAGATGGAGTTCCAAAAAATAATAACTTAGGAGATCCAACACCAGTTGATCGTAATGGTTTAGGTGATACTCTTACTCAAACAAGAAACATTGTTGGTTATAGAAATATTTTCTGGTATCAAGCAGTAGGTAAGGGAACTGCTCCAGCTACAAGTGATGATGTAAGAGCTAACGTAGATAATAAACATAAACATACACAATTTGAAAAAACTCTTACTTTCAGTATAAATGTTGAAGTTAATCAACAAACATTCTGGATAGCTTGTCCTTCTAATAGAACTTTAAAGAGTGTAATTGCTGTTAATCAATCAAATGCTGAAATTATGGGTAACTTTGTTCATACTACTGCTAGCGTAGAAGGTGCAAATGGATTTGCAGCTACTAATTATAATGTTTATACATATATACCAAATGCTGCTTTCGGTAATGCAGATATATTAAAAGTAACTTTAAAATAGTGTTTTTACTAATTTAATATTGTTAAAACGATAAGAGGGGAGGTTTATCACGAACCTCCCCTCAAATCATATGCATAAAAGTGTTGTCTATTTTTCTTATAGATGAAATTTGAGAGATGGAGGCGAGATTTTTAAGATGGCAACAACTTCATGGTCTAATCAGTTAACAAGATTATTTAACGCTCCATTAGATAGAGAAAGTGTTTTTCAAACTAATTTGGAATTGTTAACTTATATGCAGAAAGACGAAACTCCATACGAAGGGCAAATAATAGCAGTTGTCGATAATTCTGATGGTGCTTCTGCTACTAAAATTGCAAAACTTTATTTAGTTGCTAAAGATGAAACAAAAGCGTTACCAGATTCAGAAGTTATACTTGGTAATAACGGAAATAGATGGAAATTAATAGATATAACTACTTCTCAATCAACTATAGAATATTCTGAAACAACTGGAAAATTAAAAGATAAAGTTAATCTTAAAGTAAAGGAAAACGACTTTTTTGATGGTACTACCGGAGTAGATTTTGATGGATCTGCGAATGTAGAAATACCATTAGATTTAAAGAAGCAAACAGCTTTATTAGATATAGATGATGATACAATTACAACTCCAAATAAAGACATTTTTACAAAAGTTAGAGTTAATTCTAGAGGTTTAGTTACTGAAGGATTAAGCTTACAAGAATCAGATATACCACAATTAGGTCAAGATAAAATAACTTTTGGAGTAAAGCAAGATGATGGAAGTTTAGCACCAAATAAATTTTCAGATTTAAACATATCAGATGAACTTGGAAATTTAAATAATATATTATTAACTTCACCAGCTAACTTACAAATTTTAAGTTACGATGCTGTATCTAAAAAATGGATAAATTCTACTGTTGGTGCAGTATCGGGTGGTAATCCAACTTTAAACTTTGATGGTAGTAATGCAGATGTTACTGGTTCAGGTACAGGTATAGGTCCTGGAAATGAAATTGAGTTAGTATTAAAAACAATACTTGCTAATCCAGGAACTTATACAAAATTAACAGTAAATGCTAAAGGTCAAGTTACTGCAGCTGAACAACTTACAAAAACTGATATACCTACATTAGATGATACTCAAGTAGATTTTACTACAAATAAACATAATTTTGCTTTTTTTAATTTAGAAGATACTTTAGATAATTTAAGCAATATTAATATAAGTCCTACATTAGCTGATAAAGATATAATAATGTATGATGCTGCTTCTCAAAAATGGATAAATATTAAAAAGGATGAATTTACAAAGCATTCACATAATTTATCAGATTTAGATGATACTTCAATAACTTCTCCAACTAATAAACAATTATTATTTTACGATGATAAAGCTATAGATAATGGAGATGGAACATTTAGTGGTAAATGGAAAGCAGGAAGTTTAACCGATATAGGAGCTCAAGCATCTGGCAATTATGTAAAAGAAGATGATGTATTAGACTTAAATGCAAATGGAGATGTTTTAGGTAAGATTCAATTCAAAAATGAAACAGGAAATAATGAACTTACTTTAAAAGAAATTAACGCAGAAACTGGTACATACGTTAAAGTAGATGTAAATAAAAAAGGTTTAGTAACTGGTGGAAAAACTCAAATAGAAGATGCTGATATTAAAGATTTAAATTTTTCAAAATTAACTAATAAACCAACTACTTTATCTGGATATGGAATAACTGACGCATATGAAAAATCTTATCATACAAAAGTTGCTAGTATGGCAAAAGAAGATGGTTCAGTAGAAGTTTTTGAAAATCATCCAATACTATTATCTGCTGGTGGTAAATTAGATCCTTCATTAATTCCAAATATATCTGTATCAAATGTTAGGATTGCTAATAGTGAAGCTGAAATGATTACTTATCAATCCATATTAACAGGAGACGTTTGTATACGTAATGATATTAATAAAACTTTCATATATTCTGGCGAAAATATGAATGCTCCTGAGGGAAGTACAGTAACTTCTAATGTAGCTGATTGGTTAGAAATGTTAACTCCACAAAATTATATAGCTGCAATAGAATTACATGGAGTTAGTACAAATCCAAAAACTGGTTCTAGTGTTTCATTAGATTATTCAGACATGGATGCTGTTCCAACTTTAATTAAAACCGGAGATTTAACTACTACAGATCCAGCTCCTACTGGAACTCATACTAAAGTTAAAGTTAATTCTTATGGTTTAGTTATTAGTGGAGAAGATTTAAAAGTTGAAGATTTACCAGATAATATTCCACAATCTAAGATAAAATTTGGTATTCCAACACCAGATAAAGATGATCCTTCAACAATTGTTTATAAACCAAATTCTTTTACTGATTTAAATTTATCAGAATCGTTAGCTAATTTAAATGATACTGAAATAAGTGCGAATCCAGTAGGAAAAGTATTATATAATGAAGCAATATATGATCCAACCGATTCTTCAACTGTAATAGGTAATAAGTGGGTTGATAAAACATTAAAGGAACTTGGTGCCGTAGCAGTATTAGAAGAAGATTTAAAAGTAAATATACCAGGAAGTATCGGAGGAGTAGATAATGGAATGGTATTTGATAAAGGAACTTCTTTAGAATTAATATTGAAAAAATTATTTACGAAAGCAAGTCCAGTAACATATACAAAACCAACTTCAAACTTTTCAGATAGTAGCGGTAATATGAAGGAAATAGAGGCTGGTAGTACAGTTTCTCATACATTAGTATATTCATTTGGTAAAAATGATGCTGGTAATTTAAATAGTTGGTCAGTTAAAAAAGGAAACACAGTATTAACTTCTGGAACAACAACATTAACTGGTTCTCCTTTAAAAGTAGCAAATTATACTTTAGGCGATCAAAGTATAACTTATACATTTACTTGTAGCTATGATGAAGGAGCTATTAAAAAGGATAATTTAGGAAATGATTCTCCTACAGGACATATTATGGCTGGTACTTTAACAAAGACTTTAACTATAACTGGAGTTAGAGCTTATTGGGGATTCGGAACAACAGCAAGTACAATTCCTACCGGAGCTGAAATAAGAGCAAAAGTTAAAAATGGAATTAAAGCAAAAGCAGGTACGGTAATAACTGCTAATGTAGCTATAGGAGATCAAACAGTAGTTTTTGCATATCCAGAAACTGTTAAAGATTGTACTAGTATCGAATATAAAGAAATTAACGATCCTAACGCTAAAACAAAATTTACTCAAACTACTATAGCTATAAATGACGCATCAGGAACTAATCCAGTAAACTATAGAGTTTACTATTATATAGCATCAGTTCCTTTCGCAGCATCTGCTACATTTAAATTAACTATATAAGGAGGTAGATATGCATGGCAGTTAATTTTAATTATTCTGATTCAAATTCTCTTTTATCAATTAATAAAAGTTATCAAAGACTTGAATCAACTCCATTAGATAATTCTGAAGTATTGCAACAATTAGTCGATGTAGAAGAATATGCTCATAATTATCCAACGGCATATGAAGGTCAAATAATCTATTGTCTTGAAAATTCTACTCCTTATATATTGGTAGCTTATACTGGAACTGAAGCTTATAACTTGGATTATATGCCAATAGTATTTGGTGAAATAACTCAAAAACTTGTAGAATTAGAAGACTATGCAGATATGGTTGGGAATGATAAGTTAATACCAATATCTAATGGTTTATTAAATACAGGAGATAAAGGTCTAGGATTAAATGCTGACATGACTGATGGCTATAATCTTTGGTTAGGTACTGGATTAGATTTTGAACAATTAAGATTAGATTCAACTTTAGATGCTAATACCATCTATTTTACTAGAAATAATAAAGGATATATATCAGAAGAACAAATTGCACCTGGATATAAAATGACAATTTTCCATACAGATACGGTAGATGAAATGTTAGCTTTAACTGATGTAAGCTATAGTGATTTATGTGTAGTCGATGATAAAGAAACTTATATTTTTTCGAACATAAATTACTATAACGAAAAAACTACAGCTGCATCGTTAATCTCTGATTGGCAATTAATTTGTGGTTACGAAATGTTTAAAACTCATGTTGATGAGCTACAAACGAAAATCAATGACTTAGAAGCTAAATTGCAATTAATAAATGATAAGGCGTATACAAAATCAGATAGCAATGAATGGTAAAGAAAGAGAAGAAAAAACTTCTCTTTTTTAGTTTACTTTTAGAAAAAATTAGTATATAATAATTATATAAAAGGAAACAAAAAATGGAGGTTTAAAATGAGCGGACACAAGTATTTAGAAGATATTGTTGATTTGAGAAAGACTACCTATAATAACTATAAAGATACTGAAAGAGACGACAAATGGAAAGAGCAAAGAGAAGTTTATGGTTTTGACGAAAGAGAAGTTTGGAACTTGGATAGCACTTTTTTCTGCTGGTTGTACGAAAGATTGATGATGTATAAACAAACAGCTTGTGTAGATTTAAATTTCCACACATTTGAAATTGATGGAGAAACCTTGACTCAAAATGAATGCATTGATAAAATGATTGAAAATTGTAAAACAATTATTACTAAAGATATGGATGACAATTTTGAGTTGAAAGAAGAAGTTTTAAATATTTGGAGTAAGTGCGCACTTGCTATGTGGTATTAAAAAAGTTTTTAAAAAAGTTGTTTACTTTTTAAAAAAATTAGTATATAATTAAACTATAAAAAAGGTTAAAAAAAATTATTTGTAAGGAGATGTTAAAATGACAGACAAAAATGTAAGTTTAAAAGTAGGTTACACTAATGAGGAATGGGACACTTTTATAAAGGGTGAATTAATTAAGTTTATGACTGAGCATGAAATTGAAAAGATTACAGTTGATGATGGTTGCGGTAAAAAAGGTAAAGTTGCAAGAAATGCTAATGGAGAATTTAAGGTTCAAGTTACTTCTAATGATACATTATAGGATTTGATAATTATGGAAGAGATTTTAAAGTCAATAGAAGCACTTTATAGAAATCAAGTAATAATTAATGAGAAACTTGATGCTTTACTTAAAGCAGATATAGAAAATATTAATGAAAAACAACAATTTAAATTTGATATTAATATGTTAAATAGTAAGTTAGATAAAGTAATTAGTAAAACTTCAGATATAGAAGTGAGATTACAAGTTTTAGATGATATTAATAATAAAGATCCAGAAATGGACGAAATAAAATATCAACTTAATGAGTTAAAAGACCAAATTAATCAGTTGTCGATTTATAGAGACCTCTATTAGGTCTCTATAATTAATAAATGTCTGAATTTTGAGCTAATAGGTTAATGATAGTGCTATAAGCTTTAGTGATTTTTAAATTTTCATATGCATCATTTAATATTTCTTTTGAAGATACAAATGTTAATTTGTCTCCAGTAGATGGAATAAAAAATTCTGCATCTGAATATTTTTTAATTAAATTTTGAAAATTTGTTTTACTACGATAATCAATCACAGTTGCAATTTTTTTACCATTTGTTTTAATAAACATTCCTACTAATCTTTTATTCATTGTAAAACCTCCATTTAATTTGGTATATTTAGATTATTACCACTTTTTGAGGTTTTATACACAAATAAGAAAAAAATATATGCAAATTTTTTCTTCCTATTTTATAAAAGAAGAAAGAGTGCACATAAAGAGAGGAGAGAAGAGCTTTTGTATAAAGTAAAAGCTATTCAAGGCATGAATGTGCTGATAAATGATCTAGGACTTATAGTAACTAATAGCTCAGAACTTATTCTATCAGATGAAGAATATGAAAGTTCTTTAGATATCAAAAAAATTGAAAAGTTTTTAGATATTGAGAAAATAAATCAAGAGCAAGAAGAAGTAAGCGAATCAAAGCTAGAGTTAGAAGAAAATATAATTGAAAATTCTAATGAAGAAGAAAAGACAATATTTACCAAAGAAATTGATAATATAGAAGATGTTGAGGTTGTTAAAGAAGCTAAAAAGGAAAAAATATTTGTAGCTAATTATAATGAACCTGATATAAAATTAGACGATAATGTTCAAGAAGTAACTGAACCAGAATCAAATGTTACTAAGGTTGAAGAAGTTGTTGCTGAACCAATAGTCAGAAAAGTTGAAGATAATACTACTGTAAAAGCTGAAGAGAAACAAACCAAAGAAGTTAAAAGAACTAGAAAAAAAGTAGAATCTAATAATACTGAAAAAAAGACTAGAAGTCCTAGAAAAGCAAAGACTGTAAAGAATGAAGAAGCAGAAAATAAAGCTACTGAATTAGAGAACAAAGAAAATAATTAGTATTGTTCAAGGGAGGACAAAATTAATGGCAAAGAAAATAACTTGGTTAGATAACTTCGCTGAAGCTTATGGAAAGAAAGAAATGAATAAGACAGCAAGTAAGAAAAAAGGTGAAGAAATAATTCTAGACAGAAATTTAGTTAAGGGTGCTAAAGTAGGGGATAGAGTTAAACTTAATGGAAGAATGTGGAAGATTGCTGATTTAGATTTTGTTGATGAAAAGGGACCAGGAGTTATAGCAGAAGAAATTCCAATGGAATTAAATCAAGCTACAGATCCTATGGCTATGGAAATGGGAACTCCAGCTCATCAATCACTAGATAATCAATGTGTAGTTGCTCCTGAAAGAGCTTGTACAGATCCAGGAAATATTTTTGATTTAGATGTTAGAGAACAAGAACAAACTAAATTTGAAGGTGAAGCAGCAGCTACTGCTAATCAATTACAGCAAGAACAAACTGTTGATAGAACTCAAAGAACTTCTCCAATAAATTTACCAAAACTAGATAATGCAGCTCCAGCAATGCCAATGGAACCAGCTGCACCAGCAGAACCAGCAATGCCAATGGCTGATGAACCTGCTATGGAAGATGAATTGGAAGATGAAGAAGAAGTAAAAGAGTTAGGACCTAAGAAAGCTCCAGGAATGGAAGAAGCTGAAGAAGTTGAAGATGCTGAAGAAGTTGAAGATGAAGACGAAGATGAAAAATTAATGGCATCATTAGCAAGCAATAGAATTTTAAAGAGAATCTTAACTGCTAAGAGAAGATAGTTATTAGGAGGAAGAACATTAACAATGATAAAGAAAATTGCTAGTTCAAGAATTTTAAAAAGTGCAAGTATAATAGCAAAAAACTTTGAAGACGATGTTGAAGAAATTCTATTACATGCTGAGAGAGTAGTTAAAGCATCTTTAAAACCAACAGATCAAGTTAAGGCTTTAAGAATGTTAGAAAAGAAATTAGATGTAGAGGGATTAGAAGTTTCTTTTCAAAAGAAGATTACTAGAAATTCAATGAAGAAAACTGCTGGTGTTGAAAACTTATCAGAAAAAGAAGTTGTTGATTTAGTTGAAACAATTACTAAAGCAGTTGTTGATGAAATTGAAAAATCTTTAGAAGACGTAGATAAGATTTGCGATGATAAATTAAAAGAAGTTTTAGATGATGAAAAGAAGGCTACTCCAGCTGAAAAGCAAGAGTTAGAAGCAAAACTAAAGGGAACTTTTGAAAGAAAGATGAACGGATTAGGAGTACATGCTAAGCTTTCAAGAAATCAAAGAAAAAAATCAAATGTATCATTAGCAAATAATAGAGTTTTAAAAAGAATCTTAACTGCTAAGAGAAAGTAATTATTTTTAGGAGGAAGAACATTAACAATGATAAGAAAAACTGCTAGTTCAAGAATTTTAAAAAATGCTAACATGATAGCAAAAGCTTTTGAAGATGATGTTGAAGAAGTTTTACTACATGCTGAAAGATTAGTTAAAGCATCTTTAAAGCCAACAGATCAAGTTAAAGCTTTAAGAATGTTAGAAAAGAAATTAGATAAGGAAGGAATGGAAGTTTCTTTCCAAAAGAAGATTACTAGAGATTCAATGAAGAGGACTGCTGGTGTTGAAAGCTTACCAGAAAAAGAAGTAGTTGATTTAGTTGAAACAATTACTGATGCAGTTGTTGATGAAGTTGAAGAATCTTTAAAAGATGTAGATGAAATTTGCGAAGAAAAACTAAAGGAAGTTTTCGACGACGAAAAGAAGGCTACTCCAGCTGAAAAGCAAGAGTTAGAAGCAAGATTAAAGGGAACTTTCGAAAGAAAAATGAGTGGATTGGGAGTAAACGCTAAGCTTTCCAGAAATCATAGAGTTAGAAAGGCTTCTAGAAATAGAAAAATTAAATAATTATTATTAAGAAAGGGAAGATTAGCATTAAAAAAAAACTAATCTTCCCTTTTGTTTTAAAGAGGATTGATTAAATGTCAAAATGTTACTTTAAAGGAGATAAAGTTCTTTTATATGTTAAATTTTTTGATAGTAATTATAATATAGAAGCTGAAATTTCTGAACCAAAAGTTAGAATACTCCATGAGAATAAAGGAGAGCTTTATGAAGATTTGGAGTGGTCTCCATTAAAGAAAATGGGTAATGGAGAATATTATTCAAAATATACAATTCCATATGATGCTGACAACGGTATATACAATATTATTTATTCTGGAATTATAAATGGAGAACCTTCACAAACCGTAGAAGAATTTCATGTAGCAGAAAAAGTAGAACACTATCCTAATGCAATAAGAATTTATGGATATATAGATGATAGCTATTCTGGAAAACCGGTTGACTCAGTTAATATTAGTATTAGTTCAGATGATGGAATGTATTACACAGAATCATCAACTTCTTTTGACGGACAATGGGAAACTTTCCTATATCCTGGAAACTATTATATTACTTTCAAAAAAGATAAATTTGAAGTTTTAGAAACGTCTTTTGAACTTGGAACAGATTCTAAAGAAGTTCAATTTAATAATATTACGCTACAATCTAAAAAAAGAAGATTATGTGGTGAGGGAATTTGCGAAGTATCAGATAATTTTGTATTAAAAAATGGAATACCATTAGATGGATTGGTTGTAGAAGCTTATGATATAGATGATATAGAAAAACTTTGTGCTACTTGTAAAACTAATAATAAAGGTGAATGGAAGATCTTCTTAGATCCAGGATTTTATATATTAAAAGTTAAAGGAAAATCAATGGATGTAGAATTTGATAAATCATTTAAACTTAGAATAGATGATGATTGCGAATATGATTTAGAAGATATGGAAAGTAATAAGATAAAACCACAAGTAAGTTATATGTCAAATGGAGAAGGTCCAATTGATTATCAAGATATATTAACTGATAAATTAGGAAATCCAATTGCAGATGCACAGGTTAACATTATTGTTGGAAATAGAATAATTGCAGAATGTTATACTGACTTAACTGGTAGATATATTTTCCATTTATACCATGGTAGATATACAGTAAGGATTTACCATCCAAATTTCTCAACATTAAAAGATTTTATCATTACAATTTAAAGCTGTTTAATCCTAAAGAATATATTTTTTACAAATAGTTTGCAAAATGTTAAACAAAGAAGAGGAGGAAAAAATTTGAAAGTCTCAATATTAGGTGCAGCCAAACAAGTCCCAGGTTCTATGAGCCTATACGAAGCAGGAGGATTAAAAATCTTAGTTGATTGTGGAATGGAACAAACAAATGATGTAAGAACAGATATGATTAAGAATATAAAACAATTTCCATTCAATCCAAGAGAACTAGACTATGTTGTAGTAACTCATGCTCATATAGACCATTGCGGATTAATTCCATATTTAGTAAAATGTGGTTATAGAGGTCCGATTTTAAGTACAATACCAACATTAGATATTTGCGCAATATCTTTAGTTGATTGTGCATTCATATGGCAAAGAGAAATTCAAAAAGCACTTAAGAGCATTGAAGTAAAGAAGAAAACTATAAAATTAAATAACGGTATGTTAAAATGTCCTTACTCTATAGAAGAAGCAGAATTGGCAATGAATTACTTTAGAGGATATGATTTTGGAAAAGAAATCAAATTAAATGATAATGTGGACTTAATTTTTAGACATGCTGGTCATATAATGGGAGCAGCTAGTTTAGAATTTCACGTAAAGAAAAACGAGTATGAAGAAGAAATTGTATTATTTACTGGAGATATAAGTGGAAAGAAAGATATACACCCTTTCGTTGAACCAGTAGAATATATTAAAAAAGCTGATTATGTAATTTGTGAATCTACTTATGGAAATAAAAAACATAATAAAAGCGTTAGTCCAGAAAAGTTTTTATTAGATAAAATTCAAAAACATTGTATAGACCATGGAAAGACTATATTAATTGCTACATTTAGTGTTCAAAGAACTCAAGAGGTAATTTACTACTTAAATAGAATTTATAATGCTAATAAAGATAATAAACAATTACAAAAAATACCAATATATGTAGATAGTCCAATGTCTATAAACGTAACTAAAAATGTATATGAAACTAGTCCAGATTTTTATGGAAATGATACAGGATTATCAAAAGAAGAAATGCAAGATATTTTAAGATGGGATAGAATAACTTATACAGAAACTCCAGCTCAATCTCAATCATTAGCAAATGGAAATCCAAAGATAATTTTATCTTCAGCAGGAATGATGTCTTCCGGAAGAATAGTAAACCATATAGAATCCTTTTTACCAGTTAAAAATGCTTGTGTATTATTATCAGGATATTGCGCACCAGAAACTTTTGGTGGAAGATTACAACAAGCTGTAGCTGCTGGAAAAACTAAGATAACTTCAGTAATGGGACATGAATTGAATATAAGAGCAGATGTTGACAAGATAGAAGGATTATCTGGTCATTCAGATATGAACAGCACAGTTAATTATTTAAGAAATATTAAAGGAGTTAAAAAAGTAATTCTTAATCATGGAGAAGCAGATGCGATAGAACAACTTAAAGACGAAATAAGAAAGCAACTAAGATTAAATGTTATAGTACCAAACTTAAATCAAACAATCAAATTACAAAAGTAAGTCTATCAGCGGACAATTTTTTACGGTTGTCCGCTTTTCTATTTTTTAAAAAAGGTGGTGATAGAATTGATCGTTTTAGAAAGTATTGCAGATTCGACTGACGAAATAGTATATACTCCAACAGAAAAAAGATTAATTCATAAGTTAAGAACTATGTTAAAAGATACTGAAGTGAAGCATTTACGTACATTAAATACTTTAGTAGAAAAGCAACATGGTGAAAGATGGTCAGATCAACAATTGCTTGTTTATTTGGAAATGGCTATAGGAGATATTAATGCAGAACCTCCTTATACCGGTTTTACTTTAGATAATTTTCCATCAAGTATAGAAACCACTGTTATCTTGGGGGCACTTGTATTTAGTTTAATTGCTGAATCAATCCTTCAAGTGGGTAAAAGATTACTTTCGCTCACATTAAACCTCTTTAATTGCGGGAAAAACTCTATAAGCTTAATAAGCTACAACGAAGTTGGAAACGACAAGCGTGAATGCGGAACGATTTAAAATCAGATACCATAAAAATTATTAAGTCAGAGTCAACCAAAGATGCAAGTTCTTTAAACGCAGCCAAGTACCTAAGTTATCTATAAAGATAATATGGTAAAGGTTCAACGACTATCGAAATCAAATAATAAATGTAACTCTTTACTTGTAAAGAGAATAAGATACTAAGATGTATACGAAGAAAGTAGAGTAGAATTTATATAATTCGAAAAAGGAGGCTCACTTTTAAGTGTGAAGATATAGTCTAAAATCGGAAAGTTTTTCATATTCTGATAATGGTATATCACTTAATATCAATTTAGCTCAAGGTTATCAGTCTATGGCTCAAATGTTATTAGCAGGATATACTACTGGAAAAACAAATATTAAACGTGCTATGAGACCAAAAGCTGCTTCTTTAGCAAGTGGAGCTGGTGGAAATACAAATGTAAGGATTCGATCTTACGCGCCAAGACAATGGGTATATAGATAACAGTAGATTAGAAGGAACCTAAAACTTCCTTCTTTTTATTTTTTAATTAAGATGTGCTGATGATTTAAAAAAGGAGTTGAAAAAATGGTTAGTAGATTAAGAAGAAAAGCAAGTAATGATTTTGTAGATCAAGTAAGACAAGAAGTATTAGACGATATTGAAAACGAAAATACTTCTAATATGGATTTATTAAATGAATTAGATGAGGCCGACGTTAGACATGAAAAATGTCCAATTTGTAAAGGCAATTTAGTAAGAAAAAAAGGTTTTAAAGTTTGTATTAAATGCGGTACAGTTTATAAAATATTAGATGGAAAATGTTACTGCATAAGGGGTTAATCAAATTATGGACGATAAAAAATATATTCATAAACAAGAAGTTGATCTCTATAATCATGATAGAAAATATTGTTATGATAAAATAGATGATCATAGAAAAAAGAAAAAAAAGTTTCCACATCTTCATACAGATGAACCAGAATATATAGATAAAGATAAAGAATATCAATTTGATAGAACTCATCATTTTTATAATGAATTTGACCATAAATTTGATGAAGAATGTTATTTTGATTCTAAATGCATTCATGATTATAATTGTTATCTTGAACAAAAAGATAGAATGGAATTTACTCATAATTACGATGATAATTATGCAGGAGAATATTTTAAAGAAAAACCTAGACCACACTTTATAAATGATATTCCAGTAGATAAACTTACAACAGACTGTTTAACTTTTCCTATGATAACTTGTTATGCTAGGAATATAAACAGATTAACTAATGAAACTACTAATTATAGAGAAATTTTAGATATAGTTAATAGAAATATTAAATTTTCTAAAAATGGAGCAGTTTATACTGATGAAAAACTCTATAACAGAGATACATTAAATTTTGGAATAATAGACTCCAAATTTGGCGGATATTCTCAATATTTAATTGAATTTGACATTTGGAATAATGAACCTTCTATATCTATTGGATTTACAAAAATTTATTTTGAAGATGCAAAAGATTGTAAAGTTTATATAGTTGGAGAAGATTATGAAGAATATCGAGATAATATGATTGATTTTGAAATTAAGTCAGTTACCAATAATACTGAATTTGAACAACTTATAGATTCTTATGATTTAAATGGAAATTTTAATCATTTGCCGGGAACACTTTCTGGTAAAGGAGATCATACAAAGTTTCAATTAGGAGTTTATGTTTTACCTTTTCCAGACAGAGTAAAAGAAACTAAACTTTGTTTTAGTGTTTGTTTTGAATATACTACTAAACATGAATTTATAGATTATTGTGGATGTAAAACCAATAAAGTAAAACTTCATTTTCCTTGTGAAATTCATTTAACTAAAAATGACATAAATGCAAAATTAAATAGTTATGGAGATACTTTATCAGGAGTAACTAAAGGAAAAATTAATTCATATAATATTAAAAATGATTTTCCAACTTCTTTAGTTAATGTTTATAAAAAAAATTCAAATACAATATATGACCAATGTTTTACTCAAAATAATATTTATGAAGTTTTCTTACCTAATGGAGTTTATGATTTTAACATTAAATGTAATAATACTAAAAGACAATTTAGAGATGTTGAAATTACAAGAGGAATACAACCATTTTATTCTAATATAGATTTTGGCAATATATATGAAAGATTTGAAGATGTTTATGTAATATTAGATAGGAAACAAAGACATTATCAAATTTACGGAAAATTGATTAGTGAAAATAATAAACCAATACAAAACGCAGAAATAATTTTTTCTCAAAATGGAAAAATGGTTTTATATACAAAAACAGATGAGTTTGGTAATTATCGTTTTATATTAGACGAAAATGGAGTTTATGATATTAGAGTTAGAGCTAATAATTTTCCTTTGAAAATAATTAGAGATTTTAATTATGATAGAAGAAAAGGTTTCGTTAAACAATTAAGAGAACAAAATAAAAGTTTCAATTCTTTTTCAATAAATGTTAAACTATAGGAAGTGAATTTCGTGGATTTTGATTTAAATAGTAGAAGGTTAAATTCTCCTAAAAATATTACTTTATCATATCCAAAAGATATTAAGAGATTGGTAGTAACTTGGGATAAAGTAATAAATCCTGATTATGATAAATTTGATATAAATAATCCAATCGTTAATATATACTATAATGTATTCAGGAGTCAATCTATTAATGGTATTTATGTAAGAGTTAATAAGTATTTAATAAATACTAATAGATTTGAAGATAAGGAATTATCTATACACCCTAATACTCGCTATTGGTATAAAGTTTCTACTGTATGTGAATTTTTTGATGGTTCATTTATTGAAAGTAAACTTTCTCAACCAGTTACTTATGAAGTCAAAAATGAGAATAAATGGTTTACTAAAATGAATGAACGTAATATGTGGATTTTGAAAAATGATGCTGTATTAATGGATTTATATATAAGAAAAACTGAAGGAGAACATTGTCCAAAATGTTGGAATGATATTAGAGGTCAATCAGCAAATAATAATTGTAAGACTTGTTTTGGTACTGGATTTATTGGAGGATATGAACCAGTTTTTCAATTATATGTAAGACAAAAACCAGTTAATACACAAGTAGATGTAAGTACTGAAGGTTATGCTTACAATAATGCTCCTGGAGCTTGGACTATCTCATCTGTACAAATCAGAAATAGAGATTTATTAATAAATCCACAAGGTAGAATGTTTGCAGTAACTAGTAGTCATATAAATCATGCAGCAGGATATTACTTTCATCAAGAACTTCAAATGAAAGAGATAGATCCTACTGATAATCGTTATAACATACAAAGGATAACCTTATACCCTGAATTTTAAAAAAATACCGGTTTTCATATACACTATTTTTTTAGTGAAGTGAAAAAAAATTAGATTTAAAGGTGATTTTTCTTTATAGAAAAAATCCTATATTCTATTTTAAAGTTAAAGAATCGCAATTAAGAGGTGATATATTTGGTTAGAGATCAAGCTGTTACCAATACTAAAGACACCATAATCAAATATCTTCGAGGTTATTTGCGTAACATCGAAAACTACTCCGATGTTACTTCTTTAGATTTTACTAATGCTGAAATTTACGATAAACAACCCAATGAGTTGAGATATTTTCCCTCAATTTTAGTGACTGCACTTAATGGAAACTTTATAACAGCTGGTCTTGGAGATTATGCCACTGAATTATACGATAAAAATGGAATCTGCATTGGATGTAGATATAGTGGTTTTCTAGAATTACCAATTACTATAGAAACAGCTACTAGAACTACTCCAGAAAGAGATATTCTTACCGATTTGATAATTCAAATGCTAAGAGTCGAAGCCAGAAGAGACATTGAGGCTGAAGGTTTTTTAATCAAAGATGCCAGATATGCCAGTGAATCTGAAATAGTTTACGAGAATGATAAAGTTTATATAGCTTCTATTAACTGTACTATTTGGTTACAATGGTATAAAGATATTGATTACGTGAGGGTTAAAAAAATAAATATAAACTCATCACCTTATCGCGAGTAGTAATTTAACAAGAATTAACAATAATTTCTTTTCAAAATAGAGGAGGACGAATTAATGAGAGCTTATAAAGCACCTGGTATTTATTCTACTTTTGTGCCAGCACAAGAAGTTGTGAATGGTGGTCGTTCTTTAAGAAGATTAGCTATCGTTGGACCTGGACAAAAATTCTTCGTTAGAGAAAATGTTGCTGTAGCAAGAAGTGAAAAAGCAATATTTGATGAATTGGAGAATGACGGATTAATAGATATCGTTAGCGCTTCTAGTTGCAAGATCAAAAATGGAAAGCCAATTTATACAGACGGAAAAATCTTTACTAATTATATTATTAAAGATGGAAAAGTAATCTGGTTACCAGCTGATGAAGATGGAAACATAACTGATAAATATTTAATTCCAGCAACTTGCTATAAAGAATTAACTAGTATAGAAACTGAAGGTAGTAAGCTTTTAATGAGCGAAGGTATAGTTGATGCTAAAATTACTTTAGATGCTGATGGAAAAGCAATGAATGAAGTTTTAGAAGATGCTAACTATATACTAACAGTTAACAATATAGACAAAGTTGGTACTTTTACTGTAGCTAACGAAGAAACAGAAGAATTAATAGGTGAATATCATTTATCAGATACAACTATGGAATACAGAGATGATATAATTAAAGGAGTTTCTTTAAGAATTATCGGAACTGCTATAGATGAAGAAACTGGTGAATATCTATTCGGAGAAAATGTACAAGTTGGAGACGCTATAAGAATTTGCGTTAGAGCTGCTAAGAACAGAGTAGATGCTAAAGCATTTTTAAATTTCTTTGCTGTTCCAAGAGATGAAGAAGGAAAACCAGTAACTAATGTAGAATTATTAAATGATTTTGCATATTCAAAGAAAAATGCTGATGGAATAGCTTTTACTGTTGATACTGGATTAAAAGTTGTTGCTGATGATGCTGCTACACCTGCAGATAATGAAATTAAATTAGCTGATGCTAATGCTAAGGCAAAAACTGGTGAAACATTTGCTGTTGGTGATTTTATCGGTAAGGTTCCAGTTTTAGTTTTAGAAGGAAAGGCCAATGTTACTAACTTATATAAATTATCTAATGATTCTTATGAAGTTGACGTTATCAATGGAACTAATCAATTAGTAATTGATTATAGTAAGGAAAACTTTGGTGGACACACTTTAGATGGAGAAAGAATCTGTAAGTATGATGCTGCTGCACTAGCTCAATACAATACAGATCATGGTGAAAATTTTACTTTAGATGATATTCAATATAATTCAAGAGGGGAAGCTATAGATGCTGCTAAGTTAACTTTTTCAGTTGAATTTGCTACTGGAGTTATACCTAACGAACCAATTGAAGGATTTAAAGCTGGAAGCATCTATATTGAAGCTGAAGATTTTGCATACGCTACTCCAGAAGAACCAGAAAAGTCTAGAAGAGAAATTACTGGTATAAAAGTTTATCAAAAAGATAAGAAGAACGTATTAAATGCTATACCAACTGGATTAAAATTTGTTCTAGATATAGATGGTACTAAGACAGAATATGAAGCAAAAGCTGCTGGTGCTGATCCAAATGCTAATCCAGCTGTAGATGCTGAAGCTGCTATGGAGAACTTTAGAAAAGATTTAACAATTGCTTTAAATGCAAAAGATGCTGTAATTAATCCTAACGGAAAAGGATTAGAAGTAGCAATCGATCCATTTAGTCCTTTAGCTGTAGTTAGCATAAAAGATTTAAATACATTCGTAAAAGATATAGAAATACTTAAAAAGAAGAAGTTAGCTAATGCTGATTATGTAGTAGAATACGTAAGCGGAGCTACTGAAAAGACTGTTGCTATAAGAATTTCTAAGATAATGCCTAAGAAGAATAAGAGCGGAAAGATAGTTGAAGCTTTAGTTCCAATAAGTGGAGCAATGAAAGTTTCAATGTTTAAGAATAATGTAATTAATTCTATAATTCCTGGAATTAGCTTCAGTATAGATGCTAAGGGATTAGCTTCAAAGGTTGCTGATCGTACTGTAGTTAGAGGAGATATTTTAGGTATAATCTCTACTAGACCTGACCTTTATCCAGAGGGACAACCAGCTGATGGAGATGTTTATTACATTTCTTATAAATATAAGAGAACAGACTTTGCTCCAAAGTTATTCACAGAATATGAAGATATAGTTGCAGTTTATGGAAACTACAATGTAGCTCTAAACGGATATGTAGCAAATGGAGTTACTTTAGCTGCTCAATTAGCTATGCAAAATGGAGCTGAAGAAATAATTATAGCTCAAATTGAAAGTGATACTAACCAAGGATATTTTGATGCTATAGATAAATTAGCTAATATAGATGAAAACATAATTTCAGTTGATTTAATAGTTCCTTTAACTACTAACTTTGAAGTAATCAAATACTTATCTGATCATGTAACTTTATATAGTTCAGATGATTTCTGTCTATACAGAATGGGATATGTTGGAGCTGATAAGGATGAAGTTATCGATTCTGAATCATTAGAATATATTTCTGATGAATTAGGTTCAATTCAAAAGACTGTAGCATTAAAGAATGAAAGAATGGTTTATGTTTGTCCAGGTACAGTTGTTAAGACTGTAATCAATGCTACTACTGGATATCCAGCTAAGAGAATATTAACTGCTCCATATGCTGCAGCTGCTGTTGCTGGATTAGCTATGAGAAACGACTTAGCTGAACCATTAACTAATAAGATAGTTTATGGATTTGATAGTTTAGGAACTATCTATAAAGAAACAGAAGCTAATAAGTTAGCTAATGCTGGATGTTTAGTATTAAAACAAGATAAAGGTGAAATTAGAGTTAGACATGGAATTACAACATTCTATGAATTCCAAACTTTCAACGATGTTCATTCTAATGAAATTACTTTCATCCAAATTAAAGACAGAGTTATTTCTCTATGTAGAAGTGAACTTGGTAAAAAATATGTTGGTAATAAGTTAAAGGCTTCAGTAGTTAATGATGTTGAATATACTTTAACTCAAATCTTAAATACTTTAGCTGCTGCTGAAACTATAGTTAGCTATGAAGGAGTTTCAGTAACAAGAGACATTGATAATCCAATGCAAATCAACATAAGATTCTTTATAGAAGCAGTTTATCCATTAAACTTCTTAGAAGTTGAATTCGGATTCTCTACTACTATAAGTGAATAATTTTTAATTTAAAATAATAGAGGAGAGAACTAATTAGAGTTCTCTTCTTACTTAAGTTAGGAGGTTAAAAAGAATGGCTGTTAACGGAGCTCAACACGCATTTGACTCAAGTGTTAATAATAATTTGAATACTCAAAGAGCTACTGGTATAACTCCTATGGAAGGTCAAGGATCTGGAGATAACGGTTCCTATTTAGCTGTCACTTCCACTAATATATCAGTTTATGCTAATGAACAAAGAGTAGGATTTATTCAAGATTTATCACCATCAGAATCAAGAACTATTACTCCAATTCAAGAACTAGGAACTGAAGGTGTAGTTCAAATGGTTGCTTCTAATACTAATGGTGGTACTTTAAGTTGTAGTAGAATAGCTGTTTATAACTCTAGCTTGTTTAATGCATTAGGATTAACTGGTAAAGCTGTATTTACTAATCCTACTGATGGAACTTTTAATACAACTAGAGCAAGTTATACAAATCATGAGATAGTACCAGGTAATGTTAATAATACTATAAGTAATCCTTTTAAGACTTTAAAAGATCAAAGAGTACCTATAGAAGTTAAAGTTATGTTAAGACAACCAGGTAGTAATGCTGCACCAACTTATGAAACTTATATAGATTGTTGGCTAACTGCTTACGGTAAGACTATTAGCTCAAGCACAATAACTGTTACAGAAACAGCAACTTTGAGCTATTCAGATATTATTTAATCAGATATTGGATAAAGAGGAGGTACATATATGCCAGGTTCAAGTTTGTACTATAATAGAGATGCACTTAATACTCAAAGAGGTATTGATGAAGCACTTTTAAAGAAGCCTTATAATGATCTAATGTCTGTAGATAATTCAGATGCTAATGGTTTAGCTGTTACTTCTACAAATATTAGAATTAAGGCTGCAAATGGTGTTACAATAGGAATGATTCAATCATTCTCAGTATCAGAAAATAAAGATGTAACTAAGGTTCAATCAATTGGTATTGAAGGTGTAACTCAAGCAGTTCCTCAAAACTATAAGGGAGGAACAATTCAAGCAACAAGAGTTGCTTTATATGGTAGCAGATTCTATGATGCTTTTAAAATGGAAGAATACATGGGAGAACAATATCGTGAATACAATGTATTTAAGACATTAAAAGATCAAAGATTACCATTTGAAATTAGAGTTGACCAATCAATGACAAATGGTGGAGAAAATGGAAAGCAATACACAGAAACTTATATTGATTGCTGGATAAGTTCATATAAAAAGAACTATACTACGTCAAACGTCACCGTCTCAGAGTCAGTGTCTATTGCGTATGCTGATTGCTTATAATTTGGTGTGGTTTGTATATTTATTATATAATATGAGAAGAGGTTACTATTCCTCTTCTTTTTTTATTATTTTTTCTATTTTCTGTTTAATTTTTCTCTGATAAAGTATATAATTACTATATAACAAATAAATTGAAGGAGAGTTTAAGCAATGAAAATATACAACCATTTTTATACAGAAGATTTTAACGACAAACCAATAGTAGTAGAAACACTAGAAGTTATAGTGGAAAGTTTGAAAGCTGCAAGAAGATTTTTAAGGTATGAATGTGGTAAAAACATAACTGAAGAAAACATATTAAAGTGTTGTAACGGAGAAGCCACTGGATTTGGAAGGCATAAATTTGAAGATGGAAGAACTGAAAAATATATGTTCAGATTTGCGACAGAAGAAGAAACTAAAATTTTTAATGAAAGAAAAAAACAATATTTAGAAGATAAACAAAATAAAAAAAATGAAGAAGATAAAGTAAAAGAAACACAATTTTATGTTTATAAATTTTTCTATAAAAATAGTGGAATAATTTTCTACATTGGAAAAGGCAAAAAAAATAGAGATACAGATACAAGTAAATACCAGAGAAATAAATTTTTTAATTCTGTTAAAAATATACAGGGTAACAATATTGGTTCAGCAAAAATTTATGAAGGATTAACAGAAGAGAAAGCTTTAGAATTGGAACACAAAATAATATGCGATCTATTGAACAATGGATATAAATTAATAACTGATACTGAATACTTTAAACATAATGCAATAATAGACCATGATACCTCTAATGAAAAATTGTTAATGAATATTTTAGATGGCGGAAAAGATGAACAAAAAAATAAAAAAGTTAGTAAGAAAACTAAAAATAAAATGTCAGAAGCTCAGAAAAGATATGCAAATTCAGAAGAAGGAAAAGCTAAAAATAGTCAAGCTCAATTGATAGTACAAAATAATCCAAAAACAAAACAAAAAAGGCAAGATTCGTTAAAGGAATATTTTAATGATTCAGAAGCAAAAACAAAAGCATCAAATGCAGCAAAAAAATGGATGTCTGATCCAAGTAGACACAATTCAAAAAATAATAATTCAAAACCGATACATTGTATCGAATTAGATAAAACTTTTATATTCCCGTCTGATGTAATAGAGTATTTTCATGATAATTTTAATACTTATGTAAATGGACAAGGAATGCCAGCTATGATTAAAGTTAGAGGAATAAATGGAGTACTCGTTGCTGGTGCTATTTTAGGAAATGGTGAAAAGTATTACAAACAATTGCATTGGAGATTTGCAACTCCTCAAGAGATAGAATTTGAAAATGTAAAAAGAATAAAAAAGTATGTACTTAAAGAAAAGATAAGAATTTTAGAATCACAAATAGAAGAAATGACTCAGTATAAAATACTTATGGATAAAGTTGAAGAAAAAGGATGTAAAAATCTTTATTATAAAGATTCTGATAAACTTGGTCATTATACAGGTAAATATAATCTTCCAAAAGATTGTGATGAAATACGTCAAGATTTAGGAATAGAAAAAGAAAAAGAAAAAGTTGAACCAATAGTATTGAGAAGAGAAGAAATCAAAAATAATAAACCAAGTTCAAAAGAACAAGATAAAAAAAATCAAAATTCGTACACCCAAAAATTTAAAAAGAGTAACACTTTAAAATGTACTTCCGTAAATGGAAAAGAAATGATATTTGGAATGCCTGATGAGGCTGTAGAGTATTTAGAAAATTTAGGAAATAGAAAAGTATGCACATCAAGAAGATTAGGTGAAAAAGCTAAAAATAATGAAAGATATGGTCATGATAAATTTGGTCTATTAACATGGTCTATTGTGGAAAAAGATTCGGATGATTTTAAAAATCTTATAAAACAATATGATGACAGATATCAAAAAATTATAGATGATATGCTAAAAGATATAGAAGAGCAAGAAAATAATGATTTAATCAGTGAGTAGAATAAAAGAATTACAGAATGCAAAGGAAAATATTAAAAATGATATATGTTAGTGATTATTTAAAACAATGGTTAGACAATTATTTTAATATTGATTTTAATGATGCAAAAATAATTGCAATAGCAAAAGGTAAAAATTATGATGAAAATTTTCCAGAAGAAGATGATAATCAAGAATATATGTATATTTTATATTATGTAAATAATAAATTTTTAAAATTTATTGTTAATAATGATAACAAACATTTATATGCAAGTTTTATGGAAAAAACAGATAAAAAACGTAAAGATTATTCTGCTGATGGAGATAGATATAGTTATTATGGGCATTTTGAAGATTATTTTGATGATTGTTTAGAATACGAAGAAAATGTATTATATTTGACTGATTATTATAATGATGATGATAAATATATAGATATTATACCATATAGTAAAGAAGGTTATGAAATTTATTATCATAATGGAGATACAATATTAAGAAATGGAAAAGACAATCTACTATTTAATTTTAGTGATGTATTTGTATTATATAAGCTTGGCGGGATAGAAGCTTGTGAAGCTTTAATAGAAGAAAAATTTGATTATAAAATTAAATTTTAAAAATAAATGTAATTTGAAAGGAAGTTTTTAAGTAATGAAAGAATATAATAAATTAGTAAGAGATTTGATTCCACAAGTAATCAAAAACGACGGTAAGTATTGTACTTACTATAATGCAGAAAAAAAAGATATACAAGATTTATTAATAGCAAAATTAGATGAAGAAGTTGCAGAATTTAAAGAATCTGGAAAGATAGAAGAATTAGCAGACATTATAGAAGTTTGTTATGGCATAGCTAGTTTTTTAAACTATTCTGAAAGAGACTTAGAAAATGCTAAAAAAGATAAGTTTGTTAACTATGGTGGTTTTTACACAGGAGTAGTACTTCAAAAAGTTGATGATGTTCCAATAGAAGAAGATATCGTAAAACCTGAAAATCCAGAAGTATAAGTCCCAATAATATTGAATGGAATTAATTTTCCATTCTTTTTTTATACGCAAAATACCGGGTTTGAAGAAACCTATTTTATTGGTAGATTAGTAAACGATAGAGAAATGGAGTGTTAATTTTGCGTAAAATTTTAGAAGATTTGATTTTTGACGGAGAATTAAAAGAAACTTATACAGTATATGGAAAGACATGGGTTCTTAAAACCTTGAATACAGATGAACAATTGGCAGCAACAAGTTCTACAAAGTCTTATGATAACGTTGCTAGAATATCAGCTATTAAGATAGCTGTAGTAGCTAGATCTTTAACCGAAGTTAATAATATAGTTCTTAATGATTTAACTGAGAAAGTCGAATTTTTAGGTAGTCTACCTCCTCAAATTGTTGATGCTTTATATGAAAAATATTTAGAGCTTCAAAAGAAACAAAAAGATAGTTTGAATGAAATGGAAAACGAACTAAAAAACTAGTTAACGATGATGTGAATAGAATGAAATGGAGGGTAATGAAGACTTTTGGTTTATTACCCTCTTCTCCTATGGTAAAACAGATGAATGATGTTCAATGGATGTATTGCTATCTTAATATTGCAAAAGATATGGAAGAAGAAGATAATCTATTTAGAATGAGAGCAAAATATCAAGGAATTTTTATCAATCCAGAAGCTGTTAAGAAAGTTAGTGAAGAAGAAGAAAAACAAAAGAGAAAGAATATGAATGCTAACCTAAAAAATCAAGGTCAACAAGAATTAACTGAACACCAACAAGAAATAATAGATAATGGTGGAGCAGTTAATACTGATTTTGAAAAAGAATTAATGGCAGCTTTAAGTGGAGAACAATTTATGGAAATACCTATTGAAGGATCTGTTAGAGGAGATTCTAACATGTCATCGGATGAATTCTTAGCTAAATGTTTAATGGAATTTGATGAAGAGGAAAAACAAAACAATAAAGATATAGACACTATTATAGTAGATGATGGTGATGAAGATGAAGATATAGACACTATCATAGTTGATGACGACGAAGATGAAGACAAAAACAAGAATGAAAAATAGTTGGTTTAAATGAACTAGAAGGAGGTAAAAACATGGCAGATATAAATAGACCCAGTTTTACGAATTTAGATCAAACTACAGCTTTAGAAAATATAAATAATTTGCAAACCGGAATTAAACAAGGAATGCAAAATGTAGTGTCTGGTGATTTAGCTAATGCTTCTAGTTCATTAGCTAATATCACAGATCAATTTAATGCTTTAGTAGATAGCATTAAAAATAATAATATGTTTGAACAGCTAAAAGATAAGATAGAACAAACTAATCTAATGATTGACGAGTTCAGAATCAAGACAGAAAAGGGGATTGAAACTCAAGAAAAATCTATAAAATCTATGACTGAATCGTTGCCAAAAGTCCTTGGATTAATACGTGATATGGAAAGTTCAGTAGAAGGTTTAAATAAAAAATTCGGTAGTACAGCTGAATTAGAAAAATTTTCAAGTCAAATAATGGATATGAAAAAGAATTTTGATGAGATAATTTCAATGCCATTATTAGATGATGGAACAGCTATAAATTCAGCTAAAAAAGTTGCTCAAATTTATATTGAAAATATGCAAACAGCTTTCCAAATGGCAGATATAGGAAAAGACATAATTATAAGTTCATTAGATAATGGAAAAGAAGAAATTACTAATGAAATAAAAAAGATATTATCTAACACTCAAGTTGCAATGAACATAGTTCCAAATATAAACAATTATGAAGGATCTGGAACTACTGGAACTGATTTAAGCGTATTTAATAAATTAATTAATGAAATATCAGTTTTAAATAAAACTACTGCTGAAACTGGAGAAAGAACATCAAAAACTTTAGAAAAAATAAATGCATTTTTGGAAGCTGTAAATACTACAAAAGTAAATGAAATTCCAGCTGTAGATAAGAATGCTGAAAGTACTGAAGTATTAAAAGAAATAAGACAAGATTTAAAAAATGATGGAACTCCGAAAGCAGGAGATAATATTGCGGCAAATGATACTTTGAAAGATTATGTAAACAGTATTAAAGAGAGTCTTACTAAATATTCTGATTTACAAAATCAAGTATCAGAAAAAGCTGAAAAAGTACAAATAGCTAAAGAAAAATATGATGAAAAACCTATTACTAGAAGAAAAAATGTATATGAAAAAGCCAATACAGATTTAGAAGATACCACTAAACAATTAGTAGCAGTAGCTAAAGAAATAATTGATAATATTAAAAATTATAAAGAAAATATTTCTCCTACTATAAATCCAGAGCTTACTATAAATGGAGAAAATGCTAAAGAACAAATAGAAAACATAAATAATTCTGCCGTTCAAGATTTAACTAAATATGATAAAGAAATAGATAAAATAGAATCTATAAAGCAATTACTAAATGAAATTCAAGAATTATCAGATGAATACTTTAGTGGAAAAACAGAAAATAAAGCATTTGATTTAAACCAAATATCTAATTTTGCTAACAAAATGAATGATATTGAAAAAATATTTAATTCACTAGAAAATAAGGAGATAATTGGTAGTGATTCTTTAGAAAATTCAAAATTATTAAGTGCTGAAATAGATAAGTTAATAAAATCATTAAATAATGTAGATTTAGCAAGCGGAATTTTAGACTCTATTAATGATTTAGATATTTCAAAGTACATAACAGAAAAGTTAACTAATACAAAAATTAAATTATCTAATTTATTAGAAAATGATAACTTAGATGTTTTGCAAGTATCTTCTTTAAGAAACACTGAACAAACAATAAAGAATATAATAAATAATCAAAATTTAGAACATACAACAACTGAAGATAATAGTTATACTAATAAAAGTGATATAGATAATAAATCTAATTTAGTTAATAATGTTTATCAAAATGTAGAAAATATTAAAAGTTCAGTCAATTCTACTTATTTAGCAGATCAAGTTAGCGGAAAAAATGAATATGCAGAAGAATTTGAAGATATCTTAAGTGTAATTAAAGATATTGAAAGAAGTGTTTCATTATTTCAATCTGTAAAGCAATATGCAAATGAAAATACTGAATTTTCTAATACTGGTTTAAATTCATCTATAAATGTATTATTTAACAATTTTAGTAAATTAATAGAAGATTTAAATACTAAAACTGAGAAAGTAAAAGAAAGTAGTAATTATAGTTCTGTTAACAATGATATGTCAGCTATAAACAATTTAGTTTCTCAATATAATACCCCTGTAGATAATACTGAAAATAACGAAATTGTTAATAATATTGAAAACTTAACTAAAACAATAATTAATTCTGGTAGTGAAGAAAATAGTAATATTGTTAATTTCAGAGATAATGTTAATGATATTAACAAATTGTTTAACGAGTTAAATGGTGAAATAAATTTAAATATCAGCTTAGATGATATTAAATTAAATTTAAGTGATCTTAACGTTGGTTCAAATGAAACATCAAATACTGAAGATATAGATTATATAAACAATAAAAACATAAATGATATTACTAGCAACATAGTAAACAATGCAAGTAACAATGTAAGTTCATTAAGTAGTTTGTTAAATAATATTAGTAATAGTAATCAAAGTGAAGAAAACAATGTTAATACAACTAATACTCAAAATACTAGAAATTCTTCATCATCTAATGTTAATGCGGAAAATACTACTAATAATTTAGACAATAGACAAAATAGTAATATTAGCAATATTTCAGATCAAACAAACAGTAATATAGATAATTCTAATATTAATAATTTAAACAATCAAAGTACTGACATAAGTAACTTAAATAATGAAAATATTGATTTAAGTAGTGTAAGTAGTTTAAATAACAATAATATTAGTGATATTATAAACAATCTAAGTAATGAAAATACTAGTTCAACTAATATTAGTAATTCAAGTAATGAAGTTAGTAATTTAAGCAATGTAAATGAAAGTCATCAAAATAATATTGATAATACTAATAATTTAAACAATCAAGATTTTAGTATAAGCAACGTTAACCAATTAAGTAATGAGAATAATAGTTCGAATAATGTAAACAACTTAAATAATGTTGATAATTCTAATAGAGAAAATACTAATTTAAGTAATGTTAACAATTTAAGTAATGAAATTATTGATTTAGATAATGTTAGTAGTTTAAATAATCAAAACATAAACGATATAATTAATAATCTAAATAATGAAAGTACTAGTTCAACTAATATTAATAATATCTCAAATAATAAAAACATTGATTCTAACGTTTCAAATAATCAAGATAATAGCTCTATAAACAGAATTAATCAAAGTAATGCTGAAAATACAAACAATCTAAATTTGAATGATATTGTTGATAATTCAAGTAATGAAGATATTGAATTAAATAATATTAATAATCACAATATTAGTGATATAGTTAATAATTTAAATAATCAAAGAAATATAAACAATACAGATAATTCAAATTATGAAGATAATGATACTAATATTAGTAATGTTAAAAACTTAAATAATAGTTCAAATGATGTTAACAACTTAAACAACGACATTACTAATTTAAGTAACAGCATTAGCAAAAATATTGATAAGTCAAACAATGAAAATATAGATCTTGATAATGTTAGTACGCTAAATAATCAAAACATTAGTGACATAGTTAACAATTTAAATAATACTAATGTTGAAGCTACTGGTAAAAGTATTCCTTCAAATAATGTTAGTAATTTAAGTAATCAAAATACTAATGTAAATAATGAAATTAATAATTCAAGAAATGAAACTAGTAATTTAACTAATAATCAAGATAGTAATGTAAGAAATGAAACTAACAATTTAACTAATAATCAAGATAATAGTTCAGATAATGTTAGTAACTTAAATAATTTAAGTAATCTAAACACTAATGTAAATAATGAAACTAATAATTTAAGAAATGAAATCAGTAACTTAACTAACAACCAAGATAATAGTTCAGATAATATTAGTAATTTAAGTAATCAAAATACCAATGTAAATAATGAAATTAATAGTTCAAGAAACAAAACTAGTAATCTAACTAATAATCAAGATAACAGTTCAAGTAATGTTAGTAACTTAAATAATTTAAATACTAATTCGAATGAATTAAACAATAATGAAAACAACATTTTTAAAAACGTTGATAATTCAAATAACCAAGATATTAGTTTAAGTAATGAAAATACTAATTTAAATAGTGAAATCAATAATTTAAGTAATAATCAAACTTCTAATTTAAGTAATGAAATAAACAATTTAGATAGCCAAGTTAGTAATTTAAGTAATAACTTAAGTAATAATGAAAATATTAGTTTAAATGACGAAACAAATAATGCAATTAATCAAATTAGTAATTTGAGTGATAATAAAAATATTAACTCAAACAGTGAAACAAATAACACAAATAATGAAATTAGTAGTAATACAAGTAATAATTTAAGTAATATTGAAAATACTAATTTGAATAATGATATAAGTACTTTAAATAATGAAATTAGTAATAATACAAGTAATAATTTAAGTAATACTGAAAATACTAACTTAAACAATAATATAAGAACTCTAAATAGTGAAATTAGTAATTCAAGCAATGGTGAATTTTCAAACCTAAGTAATGAAAATAATAACATTAATAATTTAAGTAACGAAAATATTGACTTAGATAATGTTAATAATGTTAATAATAGAAATATTAGTGATATAATCAACAACTTAAATAATCAAAATGTTAATTTAAATAATGTTGACAATTCAAATAGGCAATTTGATAGTATAAATAATTTATCTAATTCGACTGACAATTCAAATACCAATAATATCAGTAATGAAAATGTTTCAAATGATAATACTAGTTCAATTGAAGATGTAGATATTAGATCAATATTAAATTCAATTAACAATGAGAATTTTACTTCAGAAAATGCTTATTCAACTAACACTTCTAATTTAACTTCTGAATCAAATATAGATAATTCAAACTATAGTTCTAATGAAACAAATACTGAATCTAATTTGGATGACTTATTTAAACAACTTCAATTAAGTACTGAAAATGTTAATTATACTAGTTCAGAAAGAGTATTAGATGATATTTTAGATTCGATTAACATAATTCAAAGATTATTAGAAGAAAATCCAGATAGTGCTAAAGTATCAGAAGTTGTAAGTGATAGCGTTGATAAAATTACTCATGTAATAAATGGTCTATTAAGTGAAGGAAATCCTTTACCAGAGAGTCAAATTGAATATTTTGAGGATTTAGCTAATAATTTAAAATACTTAAAAGAAGATAATGGTCAGTTAAAATTTGGTGGAGAAGTAGACACACTATCTGATAATTCAGAAAGAGATATAACAAATTTAACTTCATTAGTAAATAATATAGAAAATTCTTCAAACGTTTTAAACAGTGAAGGCGATGTATTAAATGAATTAAATTCAGTAAATAATCAAAACATTGCTGGAATATTAAATAGTATTGATACATCAACTAGCACATTTAGTAAAAATGATACTGTTGAAAAAATAATTTCTGTTACTAATCAAACTTTGTCTAACATAGTACCAGAATTAAGCAAGATACATAATGATGACTTATTAAAGGAAATAACAAATAGTTTAATTGGAATAAGAAATGAAATTAGTACAACTTTAGTAAATAAAAAAGATCTACCTCAAGTTCAAACAGAAGAATTGAAAAATATAATTAATACTATAGACGAAACACTACATACTAGGGTAGAAGATACACAAATTTCTAGGTTAAAAGAAAATGAAACATTAAGAACTAGTGAATTTGAAAATTCTGTAAATAAAACTGAAGAAAAATACAACAATATCATATTTGATACTAATGAAAACAATCCAGAAGAAATGGTTTCAGCTGTAGACATATTTATTGAAAGTTTAAAACAATCCGTTAATGATTATGAAAACTTAGCAAAATCTGTTGCTGATTTAGATTTAAATAAAATAATAGCTGATAAACTTGAATTAATGTCTGGTACTTCACAAGTAATTAACGATGAATTCCATGAGAATATTAATGAAAATCAAAGTGAAGAGTTAACAAGGATAATTAATCAAGTAAATAACTATAGAGATCAAAAGAACGACTATATAAATTATGCAAATTCTGTTGACAATTCAAATACTGATAATTCAAATAATAATGGCGGAGACATAATAAATAAAAACATTTTTGAAAAAATTGAAGATTTTGACGATCTAGATTTAAACAAAATTTTATATATGGCTACTGGTGCAAAAGAACAACTTAGAAATACTACTTTAGATATGATAAGCGGTAACTTAACTACTAATTCAGAAAATAATTCAACTAATATAGAAGCAATTGATAATATAATGAAGGACTATACTTCAGTTACTAATTCTACTCAAATGATGCAATCAACTATCAACAACATTAATTCCCTTAAAGAACAATACGATAATTCTGAAGATAAAGCTTATCAAGATATTTTAAAAACAAATATGGAAAATCTATATGGAGTTTTAATAAAATTATCACAAGATATAAGTAATTCATTATCAAGTACAACTCAAGAAAAAAATGACTTAGTAACTAGTAATGATAATAATAAAGATATGAGAGAATTAAGTATTAGTCTTGGTAGAGGAAATAATGCTATTAATCAAGAACTTAATAAGATTAGCAAAAATGAAACTTATGAATCTGAAGAAACTGATAACTTATATAATAAAGCATTTGAAGATGCTGCTAAAAATAGACCTGGAATTGGTAAAAGTGAATTAGATGATGATCTTACAAATTTAGAAACTAGTATAGATACTGTTGGAAAAAACCTAGATTCTAGAGAATTAGAATCAATGCTAGAAATGTTAGATAAGATTAAGTATAGTTCAAAAGAAATTTCAGATACTAGCTTAGTAAATTCTGAAAATTTATCTAAATATATAGATGATATTAATGTTTCAGTTGATGACTTAGATGAAGCAATGTTTGCATTAGATTCAATTTTAAAAGATAATGACAAACAAATAATTAAAAATGATCAACTAGAAGATACTTTAAAATTATTAACTAATATTGATAATATTTTGAAAAACATATTAAGTAACCATGGTATTACTGGTGTTGAAAGAAATTTAACAGATTCCCAAGTTAATAAAATAGAAAATATTAGAAAGACAAATAAAGAAGTTGCTACTAAAATTTCTCAAACTAATGTTAATACTGATATTTCTGATATTCAAAAAAGAATGGAAGAATATTATTCAATAATGCACTATTCTAAAGATATATTTGAAAGAGAAAAACCACGTATAGGAATTAATGCTTTAAAAGCTGTAGATAAAATTGATGAAATTACATTAAACGACGCTGTAGGTAATTATTCACAAAGAGATAAAGGTGTTATTGGAAGATCTAATATTATGGATGATTTACCAAATTTAAAAGACACATTATTGAATATGAATGCTTTATCAAAAAATAAAGCCACTAAAGAAGATAGGATTTCTATTAATATGACAGAACTTCGTGATATGATAGAAGCTAGTAAAAAAATTCCAGAAGATGATTTACAAAAAAGAGGAGAAGCTGCCGAAGAAATAAAAGATAAAGTTCAATCAATTGAAGAATTATTAAAAGAATATACTGAAATAAGTGTTCAATTAAATGATACAATAAAAGATTTAGATATTGATAACTTAAGGAAAGTAAATAATACAGAAACAGATACAAAAGATTTTAGTTCATTATATGAAATGATATATGATTCTATTGAAAATGATGTTGCAACAAATAATTCTTTAATTGAAGTAATTGAAAGATTTGGTATGGACACTGATGAAAACTTTATTGGACTTTATAATAATTTAAAAACTACTTCTAAAGAGACAGCTGATAGAATTAATTCAAAATCTGGTGGTGGCTTATTCGGTACATCTTTAGGAGCTGGCGGAGGATTTGGTGGAATTGGTGGATTACTTTCTACAATAGGTAAAGGAATCTCAGGAATACTCGGTGTAGTATCTTCAATATTTAATACGGTTGGTAGAATTTTTGGAATTAATTTAGGAATTAGTTCTATGGTTAGTGGAACAGTTGATTACTATAAGAAATTTGGTCAAATGGATGTTGCTGGAACTCAAGCTCAAATGAAACAAGGAAATATATACACTCCAGGATTATTAGAATATAATAAAGATGTTGGAATTGAATTATATAAAAGAACTTATGGTTTAGTTGGGTATGATGAATATGCTAATCAATCAAATAATTTAATTTCTCAAGTTCAAGGTCACTGGGGCAACGATCAATCTAAAGTAGAAGGCCAAATGGATATGGCTGATTTATCTTATCCGGCATTATTATTAAATAAAGTTTATGATGTTGATTCTACATCAGCAATTAAAACATTCTATAAAGATATAGGAATGACAGCTCAAGAAACTGAAGCTTTTATGTATAAATTAGTACAAACAGCTCAAGTATCAAATATTCCAGTATCTGAATATGTTAAAACAATAGAAAATTTAGCTCTTAAATTTAAGGAACTAGGTTTAAATGCTGAAGTTGCAGATGTATCTATTCAAAATTTAATGTTACAAGGAATGGACTTTCAAACAGCTTCATCAATGACTGGAGAATATGGTAGTGCAATAAGTAGATTTTCTCAAGACAATGCTAGAACAGGTTTCTATGGAGTAATGTCTGGTCAATTTGATACAGTTTGGGAAGGTATGAAAGCTGCTAGAGATAGATGGAATGACGATGGTTCAGTAAAAGAAGGCTCATCAGAAATAGTTGCTAAAATGATAGATTCTGAATTAGGAATGTATTCAGGAATTTTGAATTCTAATGAAGATTATAAATGGACTTATATTCAAGATTACTTCCAAAAATTAGGATTTAGCGAAAAGAATTCAGCTATATTAACCAATAAATATACTTCTGGAGATATGAAAGGCTTTGGTGAATTCTTTGAAAAAGCTTCAGAAGAAGCTGAAGATGAAAATGCAGTTACTTTGGTAAATCAAGATCAATTAGAAGCTAAATTACAAGTTGCAGCTGACAATACAGATGAATTGACTAAAGCAAATTCAATGTTAGAAGCTACTCAAATGGAATTGGCTAGAGTTTCTAATAACATGATAGATTTAATTGGTAAGGGATTACAAAATACTATAGCTGCTTTAGGTGGAATAATGTTGAAATTAGCAGAAATAATTGCTCGCGCAGTTGATGCACTATCACCTTTATTAGGTAAATTAATAGAACATCCTATTGTAGCATTATTAGCTGCTATAGCTGGAAAATTAGGAATTAAAGGCATAGGTTCGTTATTAAAAAAATCAGCTACTGCTGCTGGTACATCTGAAGGAGTAGGTAGTAAACTTGTAAATTCATTAGCTGCTGGTTCAAAAACAGTTCCAATACTTAGTGGATTAATAGATAGCGGTACAAGTTTTGTGAACGATTATTTTCTAAATGATAAAACTGCGAAATATTCTGCTGGATCTGCTGCTGGTAAAGGAGTTGGTACTGCTGTAGGAGCTTGGGGTGGTGCCAAAGCTGGTGCTGCAATTGGTACTGCAATAGCTCCTGGAATTGGTACTGCAATTGGTACCGTAATCGGAGCAGTAGCTGGTGGAGCAGGAGGTCATTGGGCCGGTAAAACAGTAACTGAAAGTGCTATGGATTCTATGGGAGTTCAAGAATATAAAAATAAAGAAGAAAAAACAGTAAACAATTATAACGAATACAATAGTTCCGGTACTAATTATTCTACTAATCTTACTGGAATACTTACTGGTGAATCAGGAAAACAAAATGATTATACTAATGCTTTTTATCAATATACAGGATTAACTCCTTATGAAATTGAACCATATGAAAACGCATTTACCAATACCTATAATATTGATGATTTATATGAAATACAAGATACTCAAAATTCTTCTACTAATAAGTTATTAAATCAATATCAAATGTCTCAAGAAAGAATGACTAATTTAGTTACTGATAAAATTGAAGATGCTATTGATGGTAAAGAATTTAGAGATAATGGAGCTAAGATAGAATTAATAGCAGAAACTCTTCAAAATATGGGATATGATAGAGAAACATCTTATGAATTAGCCGAAAAATATGTAGGTAAAGATATGGACGGATTTAATCAAAAGATTAAAGAACTTACCGAAACAATGTCTGATGCAAATAAGAGAATTGCTTCAAATTCTTATACTTTTGATACTTCTGTGGCTGGTAGAGGAATAGCTGCAGCATCTACTACCAATAATAGTACTACTACAATTTACAATGCAACACCGCAAGCTATGGAAAGATTAGCTGAAGTTCCAGGTGCACCAGATAACAATATGACTTCTGGTCAATATGATGAAGTAATTAATTACATAAAACAAAATACACATCAATTAACTAGATCTGATATTGAAGATACTAATTATCAATCTATGGATGCTGCTACTAGAAAACAAGCTGAAATATTAACTAATATTTTGAACAGATATGAACAAAATTCAACTAGTACTTCTTTAACTCAAAATTTTGAAAAATTCAATGATGATACAATTTCAATATTAGAAAAAGAATTGAGTAAAGCTAATTATGCTAATAAAAATTATGGAATTGAATTATTTGGAGAAGATAAAGAAGAAGCCATAATGAATTTAATTTCTACTACAGCTCGAGATAAAGAAGGCTTATATGAATTACTTGCTCAAGAAAAATACAATCTTTCTGATGTGACTAACGAATTTAATAATAAATTCAAAGAAAGAATCGAAAGTATGGGAAATGCTTTTGCTAGAATGAATTATAGTCAAAAAGGATCAGCAGCTTTGCAAGCAGCACTTGAAGTAATTAATGAAATTTTAAAAGATACAAATAAACAAATTAACAGCAACACTGATGCTTTGAAAAATGCTAAATTAAGTATTGATACTGATGAAATTAATTCTAAATTGAGTGAACTTGGAATTAATACTAAAGCAAGTGATTTAGATGTAGAGGCTTTAGAAAATAAAAAAGCTCTATCAGCTATAAAAAATCAAATACTTCAACAAGATATTAAGAACAATATTAGTAACAATCAAAAAGTAGAAGATTCTTTAATTCAGAAAAATTATGCTATGACTAGTTCGTATGCAAATTCAGTAGACTATGTTCATGAATTAGTAGATCAATATAATTCAGTTGGAAGTGGAAGTTATTCAAAAGATTTAAGCACTTATCAAGATAACATTACAAAAACTTTATCAGATGGATTCTTAGCAAATTCTAGTAAGTTCAAAGATGAAAATGATTTATTTAAAACATTAGGCAGTGATAATAAAACTGTATTACAATTATCTTCATTAGCTGTAGATAATAAAGAAGAATTATATTCAGTTTTATCTAAAGTTGCTGGAAATGAAGGTAAAATTTCAGATTTAATGGAAAAACTTTATTCTGAAAATATGTATAAATATAGAGAAACAGTTGCTAAAGAAGGAACAGCACTACAAGGTACTTCTGAATATGAAGTAGCAGTAGCTACTCAAGTAATGAAAGATGCTCTTAAGAAAGAAAATTATCTAGAAGATAACGATAATAATTATGTTGAATATGGTACTCTTGAAAGTTTAACTAAGAATTTTAGAACTGATAAACTTACTTCTGCTGCAGTTTCAGATATTAATTTTGGAAAACAAGCTAATGTTCTTGATAAAGTAGATACTAAACATGATTCTATAATGTTACAAGGTAAAAGTTCAAATATCTATGGAGAAGGCGCAAATAAACTTGTAGGTGAACAAAGTTTAGAAACTCAAGAACAAATTCATAATACTTTAAATCAACAAATTGCCGAATCTCAAAATCAAGCAAATAGTGTAACTAATAATTTTGCAACAGTTATAGAAGCAGCTAATAATGAATTTGAATTATTACAAACAATTGCTAATATTGGAAATTATATATTAAATTGTTTAAGAGTTACTCAAACTTATAATAAAAACATTGCCGAAGACTTAGAAGATATAGCTAGAGCAAAAGTTACTATGAAAGTCAAAACTACTAATAAAACTAGTAATTCTGGTAGTTCTCATAAAGACAGTTCTAAATCAAATAAATCATCTGGTAGCCAAAATGCAAGTGCTGGCTCTGGTTTGGGAGATACTGCAGATGATTTTAAATTTACTGGTGGTATAAGAGGTTGGTTAGCTGGTGCTACTAATGGTTCAAACCAATCAAGTTCTAATTCTGAAACTTCTGTAATGCTTGGTGGTTCTATGGGTAGTGGTGGTTCTTCTGGAACTCCAATGGGATTAAGAGAAGCATTAAGTAAAACTTCTGGTGGCGCTTCTCATATAGCTTCAACTTCTGGTAGTACTTCTCATACAGCCTCAAGTTCTGGTAGTACTTCTCATACAACTTCAAGTTCAGGTGGTAGTTCAACACCAAGTTTACGTGGTAGCTTAAGAACAGCTTCAAATGCTGGTTCTACAAGTGCAATGACTGCAAGCTATGATGATGAGGCTATGGCATATGATTATAGTCCAAGTTCAGGATATTCAAGTAATCCAGTAAGTGCAGCTGCTTATACAGATTCAGATTATGGAATTAGTACTGCTGCTTATGATTATGAAAGCGATAGATCAGTATATGGCGGCGGCGGCGGAGAAAGCGGTTTAGGAAGCATTAACGAACAAATGGACCAATGGGACGATTTAGTAATTGAAATGGCCAATAAATACGGAATGGACCCAGCATTGATAAAATCAATAATTTATCAAGAATCTGGTGGAGATCCAAATGCTCAAAGTTATGCTGGAGCAATGGGATTAATGCAATTAATGCCAGGAACAGCTCAAGAAGTGGCAAATCAATTAGGATGGAGTAATTACGATCCATATGATCCAAGACAAAGCGTTGAAATGGGTACATATTATTTAAGTAATTTGATTAATACATATGGATTAGAAGGTCCTTCTGATGAAGCTACATACGCAAATGCTCTTGCAGCATACAATTGGGGGATAGGCAATTATTTGAACTCAGGTCAACGTAGTAATGTTGAATCTGGTAATTATTCTGGATTGCCTGGAGAAACACAAAACTATGTTTCAAACATTATAGGTATGTATGGACAAATTAGTAATGGTACAGGAAATTATAGCAGTAGTGGTAGCGGCAGTAGTGGTGGTTCACGTTATTCTGGTTCTGGACTATCAGCTCAAGAACAACTTGAAGCAAAATATAAAGACGTATTTGCTCAAGCCGAAATTTACGATATTGGAAGTTTAGAATATTCTAATGGTGCTACAGTTTATAATCCAGATAAATATGCAGGCTACGACCCATTAATGGACACAAGTGTTTATGATATGCAAGGATTAGCTAGACAAATTGGAGAAAGTTATAGTGGCCAAATTGATAAATATAAAGCAGATGTTGATACTGTTGCATCTAGTTCAGGAAGTCCTAGACATAATAAGCAAGAATTTAATATCAATATTAATGTTGGTGGAGGAACTGATGCAGTGGCTAGAACAGAAGCTTATGCACAAGCAGTTCAAGAAGCTATTACTCAAGTTACAAAAGAATACTATGGTACAACAGATGTTATAGGTGCGACTATCTATAATTCAAACAGTTCAAGATACTAGGAGGGGACTTATAAATGGCATATGGAGTGTTTGCTAATATTTCTACTTTAAGCGAATATAAACAATGGTATGATGCTAATGCGGGACGTAATGAAGAGTCCCCTTTTGGAGCATCTACTAGTACTACTCCTTCAGCTATAGAAATGTCTAATGCATATATGGCCTTAAAACAAAGAAGGCCATTTGTATTAGAATATTATGCAAAAGCTGGAGATACAACACCCAAAAGTATTACAATGTATATTAATCCAGAAAAATTATCTTTCAGTAATACTAAAATAATAGGAAAGGCTCTAACTAGGGGTGGAATTTTTTATCATCATTATGGTGATGACAATGGAACAATGCAACTTAGCGGTTCAACAGGTATGTCTGGAATGGCTGGAATTAAAATTTTAGAAGAATTATATTTTGCATCAGGAACACTTTTAAGATATAATAATTTTATGCCTCAACAAACATATGCAAATGTTGGATCATTCGAAGTTTATGATTATCAAGACCCAGTAGCAACTGCTGTTACTGTAAGTAGTAGAGGATATGTTTCTCCAGAGCAAAGTGCTAGAATAGTTAATAATATGTACACTGCACAATCAGCCAATGCTGTAGATATGAATGCTTATGAGCAAAGTGCTTATGTAATACAAAGTTTATCCAATAACTATAATTTAAATAATTACGTTACTAATGTTTTACAACAAGTAGCTAGTGAAGTAGCTCAAACAGATGCTAATAATTATTTAACATATGCTCAATACTATCAAAAAACTAAACAATTATTAACAGAAAGAGCAAAAGGTTATGATGAACGAGTAATTGAAGAATGGGCTTATGAACTTAGTCAAGATAAATATTACGAAAATTCGTCTATAAGAGATATTAATGCTAGTAAGATTAGTGCTTATGGATTATCTAGTGTTTCTTCACTATCTAGTAGAGCAGTAATGAATTCAAATATTAGAGCAGCTCAAAATTTTACTATTGATAGAACGCAAGCTTTGCAAGCTCATTTAGGGAATTTAAAAAATAGCTATGCTAGAGATGAAAAAATAAGAAATTCTTTAAGAAGCGGATTAGCTAATATTAAAGATATTTTACAAGATCAATGGTTGCCAAGATTAATTACAATTTATTTTGAAAATAATGCTTATTTAGGATTTTTTGAAACTTTTAACTATAGTAGAGATGCAAAAACCAATTTAGTTAATTATGACATGAAATTCGTAATCATTAAACAATATGAATTTAATAATGGTGACGATCCAAATAGATACGTTCAAACAACACCAACAATTACTCCAACTCCAGCTCCATCATCACCTCCTCCTTCACAACCTTCATATGATACGTATGTTGTACAAGAAGGAGATATATTGGAATTAATAACTGCAAGATTCTATGATTATTCTAACTATTCGGAATTGAGGAGGCTAACCGGGGGTTTGGCTAGCGTGAACGGGTTGTGGGACGCCGATTCAATCTATCCAGGAATGGTAATCCAATTGCCTCCAAAGTCAGTATTAGAAGAAGCGGCATCAAAAGCTTATAATGGAATACTTGGGGACGGACATTAAGAGAAACTATTAAAGTTTCTCTTTTATATTTATCCTATTTTTTAAATATGGAAAGAAAACGAAAGATTGGAGATTTTATATAGAATGGCAAAAATTAGAATCACGAAAAAATTAACTAAATATTGTTTTAGCAGAAGAACTGAACCGGTAAAGTATATCGTGGTCCACGGAAGTAGTGTCATAAATCAAAATAGAAATGCTCAATCTACTTCTGATTACTTTTGCTCAAAAAATAGACAAGAATCATATCATTACTATATTGATGATTTGAATGTAATTCAAACTATAGAAGACAATAATACTGCATTACACTCAAGTGATGCTGGAGTAAATGATATTACTAATGAGAATAGTATTTCAATTTATATTTGTAATACTAATGGTGGTATATCTTTAAAAGCTGAAAAAAAATTAATAGCTTTGTTAAAGTATCTATTGAAGAAATATAATTTATCTAAAAATGCGGTAATGCGTCATTTTGACGTATCTGGAAAACTTTGTCCCATAGGATTATCAATTAATAATTGGGAAAGATGGAGACACATAATATCTTTTTTGGGCAATGAAAAACCTATAGAAGATGTTATTAATGATAATAAAGCCAGGCATGCTCCAAGTGGTGTAGTTACTCCTTCGACTCCTTCAACTCCATCACAACCTGAATCTGGATCCGACCAATCTTCTCAAGGTAAAGGTAACGAGATTACATATATAAACAAAAATGATGGTATTCGTAATATTGACAATATATTAGGAAATATTGATGAAAAATATGAAGTATTAGACCATGTTGAAGTAGTTCAAACAGATCCAAATGAAAGAACAGTAACTAATTTTAAACAAGAATATACAATAATTATTAGAAAGAAAAAATATTATGCTATCAATGCTCTTGAAGGAGAAAATAAATATATAAGAATGTATCAAATAGATAATTTTACATCTATTAATACTTCTATAAGTTGCGTAGATCCGAACTCTGGTTCTTGTTCAGTTAGTATAGTTGGAGATACAAGAATAGTTTGTGCTGAAAGAGAAGATCAAGATACTGCTGGATGGAACGATTATGAAGATATGTTAGATTCTTGGTCTTATGAATTAGATGATAATAGCACTGTTATGGATGCAGATGGTAATTATTTGTATAATAACATTTTATATGATAATATAAATGATATGAAACGAGCTAAATATGGATGGAGAATAGCAGAAAAGTGCGATTGGGAGCCTATGGATGAGATTCACATTTATGCAAAATCTAGACGTGTCAAAGAACATGATGGTAAATTTAAAGTAAATAAGATATTTTTCGGTTATATATCAGATGTGACAAAATCTTATACAGCAGGTAAAACATGCCCATCAATTACTATAAAAGCTGAAGATCATTTAAAATTAATGAAATATTCTTTTATAGCTACTAAAATGTCTCAAAATTATATGACTGCTGTAGCTGCATCACATTATGATAAAGATTATGCTGGAAATATAATTATAGATGATAATGCAAATGCGGATGAAAATAGCCCACAAATTGGAGCATCACCTTTTACTAATGTATTTGCTGGAAAATATCCATATGAAATTATAGAAAGATGCGCTTTAGACTCTGGTATACCAGAATCTTATATTAATAAAAGAATAGAAAAAATAAAAAGAATACCATTCATGCCTTATTTAAAAGAAAATATAGTGGAAATTTTTACTTCTGATATTGAAAGTAGATTAACTTTTTGTAAAAATGCAGCTGACAAAACTTTATTAGAATTTTATGCTGATGAAGAAGGACAATTAGTTTTAAAAATACCTAATTGGGTATTAGGAATTAATCATATTCCTGCTAATAATAATTTTGTTGAAGAAAGAATGACTCAAGAAGAAAGAGAAATGGTTAGAAATGGTGGTAATTATGTTACTACTATAGAAAGACAAGTGACCGAAAAACAAACAGTAACTGAAAATGCTTCTGAAACAATTTATCATACAGTAGTGCCAGGAGATACATTGTGGGATATAGCTGCACAATATTACAATGATAATTTTGAATGGCCTACAATTTATGATGCAAATAGTGGTCAAATAGCTGATCCACACTGGATTTATCCAGGTCAAGTATTAATAATTCAAAGAGGTACAACTGTTACTAAAGAAGTAGATGTTGTAAAAACTGTTACTGAAACAAGAACTGAAAGACATACAATTGCTAGTATTACAGATAAATATATACCAATAATTTATGATGATGAAGTAATTAGCTTTACTTTATGTGATTCAGATGTTCAACTATCGAACTGTTTTCAAATTACAGCTGAAATACCACTTGAACAAAACCCATTACCAGTTCAAGTTACTAGAGTTGTACAAGATTGGTCTAGTATAATAAGATTTGGTATGAGACCAGTAAAAGCTATAAGTACGCCTTTACTTAATTCAGAAGTTGGTGCAATATTATATGGTACTATGATGGTAGCAAAAACAGCTTCTTATAGATATAGAGGATCTTTAAATATGATCGAAGATTCTTCTATAAAAGTTGGAGATCCAATCAGAATGTTTATATATGACGAACATCCTTATAAATTTACTAATAAGTATTTAGATATAGATAAATATATATCAATTTTTTACGTTGAAAAAATAGATAGAACAATTTCTCCATCAGATGTTTCTACTATGACACTTACATTATCTGCTGGTAGAATGATTGGAATGGATTCAGTTTATGATAAAATGTATCTACTTTATAAAGACTATTTTACTGAACCTTCTACAAATTCTTCTAGTGAATCATATTGGGAACAATATGGAACAGGTGGAACTGGTGGAACAGGTTCTAGCGGATCTGGAAGTAGTAGTGGAAAAGGCGGAGTTACAGCTTCTGGTTCAGGAGAAGGAGTTCAAGTTGCTAATTTTGCTTTAAGTTTTGTAGGTTATCCATATGTTTATGGAGCAACTGGACCTGATTCATTCGACTGTTCTGGATTAATGCAATATGCTTATTCTCATTTCGGATATTCTATAGGAAGAACAACATATCAACAAGTTTATGAAGGAATTGCAGTAAGTACTGGAGAATTAGTTGCTGGAGATTTAATACTTTTCTATGATGGACCTTCACATGTTGGAATGTATATTGGTAATGACCAATTTGTTCATGCAGCCAATGAAGAACTTGGTGTTAGAGTAGATACTTTATCAGGATATTATGCAAATAACGTTTATAATTGTAGGAGAATAATCTACTAAAGCCTATTTTGAAAACATTACAAACTATTTCTACAATAGAAATGAAAAAAGTTAGGAGTGAATAATTAGTGGCAGAACAACAACCAAAAATTAATTTAGACTATTTAAGTGCTCAAAAAGCCACAGCTGATTTTTATAAAAGTCAATACTTTTCTAACAGAAAGCCAGTTAATGTTGATTCTGAAGGTAATGATGAATTTAGAATCAGAGTTGGTGTAATTGATAATTACATGATTGAAAGAAATGGAAAAATTGAAGATCCATTAAATATAGATAGAGTTGTTAATATGAAAAATGGAAAGGTTGCTATTAGATGGTTAAGCTATAATGGTGGAATGTTAAGACCAGAAAGTTATGGTTATCCATCTGCTGGCTATCCACAAGATTGGAAATATATACCAAGCAAAGATAGTAAATATCCAGAAAAAAGAACTTTAGATTGCTACAACCATGATAAAGCGTCTGATAGAGAAATCTTAGATTTAAGTCATGCATTTATATGGGCGAATGACAATAATTGGTGTGGAATGAATAGTTTACCTCCTGTTGGTACTAAAGTTGCAATTGGATTTTTAAAAAATAATCAACCAGTAATTTTAAGTTGTATTCAAACAAACTATAAAGTTTGCAGACCTTATTTAAAACCAGGGGAAACTTTAATTAAGGGCTATGGAAATAATTATGTACATTTTAGACAAAGTAACAAAATAGATATTCATGCTGATTCAATAAAAGGTAAAATAGATATAGATGATCCTAGGAAAAGAGATACTTATCCAAATACTATAGATATGTGGATGAGATTTGACTGTTATACTAGAAATCTATTGTTAGATGTAAATCAAAAAGATACAAATGCAATATATAGAAGTACTATGGAATTAAAGCCAGAAATGACTAAAATTACTGTAAAAAATGATAAAGTTGAATCTTTTGGTACTTTTACTCCAAATGAAATTTTATTAAAATCTAATGATGGAAAACTTTATGTAGGAGACGAAACAATTTTACAAAACGGTAATGCGAAACTAAAACTTACCAATAATTTAACTGATATAAATGTAGATATGAATTTGCGTAAAAAATTAAGTATACCTCGTTATTCTGACGTTTCTTCTACTTTAACTTCTATATTAAAAAGAATTAGTGCCTTAGAAAGTAGAGTAGCTTCTACTGAAAATAGAATTACTAGATTAGAATTTAGATTATCATCAGCTGAGAGTAACATTAATTCTTTGAAAAATAGAACTTCTTCACTTGAAAATAGAACAAGAGCTGTGGAAAATAGATGTAATACATTAGAAAGTAGAACAAATAGTATACAAAATAATTTAGTTTCATTAAGTAACAACTTATCTAATTTACGTACTACAGTAAATCAATTATATGGTACAATTAATTCAATTAATTACACTGTAAATTATAACTCTAATAGAATTACATGGTTGGAGATGAGAATTTAAGATGAGTAAAGATATGATGATTTTTAATCTTTGTGACCATATAATAGATGGTGAAAAATACACTAAAGAAGATTGTCCACTTTGTTTAGGCAAAGATTATTATTATGATATAGCTTTTAATGAAAAAGGTTTAGTTGAAATGTGTGAAGATGAAATCAAACTTCAACAAGAAGTTTTAAAAATTCTCACAGATATTAAAGGCGGAAATAGATTTTTTGTAAATTATGGAAATTCTTTAAATAAAGAGATGATCGGTAAAAAGAAAAATGAAGCTACTCAGCAAAGAATTAAAATAGCTTTATATGATACTTTACAATATTTAAAGAATGTTCAAATAAACAATAAGATTTTGTTTAATAATATGACTAATGAAGAAATTATAGAAAGTATAGACAATATAATTGTTAAAACTACTTCTAATAATACGTTCAAAATTTTAATTAGTTTTAGCAATGCTAGTGGTAAAAAATTTACACAATGTATAGAAATTTAAAGGAGGATAAAGAATGGCAAACGCAAAAACGTTAAATGAAGTTATTATTAGTTTAATAAGCAACATCCATAGTGCTTTGCCTCAAGTAGATATTAAAGAAGGGACTTTTTTGCGAGATGCTATAATTAATCCTGTATCTGCTGAAATTGCAAACATTTATGGTCAACTTAATAGAATGGATATGGCACAATCTGTTCTAACTGCTATGGGAGAAGATTTAGATAAACTTGCTGCAAATTTCTTTATAACTAGAAAAGAAGGAACAAAAGCTAATGGAACAGCTAGATTTTATTTATCTAACACTCAAATAGCTAATTTAAGTATAGACTATAAATATTCAGATGTTTATATCCCAAAAGGAACTGTCTTGAGTACTAAAGCTTCAGCTGGTTCAGTAGCTACTCAATTTGAAGTAATTAATGGTATATTGATAAGTGGTGATACAATACATAATCTAGAACGTGACGAATCAGGTTATCAGTATGTAGATTTATTATGTGAATGTACTGATGTGGGACTAAAAGGAAATATTGGTAGTAGAGAAATTGTATCAATGTCAGGAACAGTAATTAATGGAATAGAATTTGTTACTAATGTAAATACTTTTAAAAATGGTAGTGATAAAGAAGATGATATGTCTTTAGCTTTAAGAATTTCATTAGCTATTTTTGGTTCTAATATAGGTACAAAAAATGGATATTTAAGTTTTATTTTAAAACAATCTCAAGTAATTGATGCTAAAGTTATAGGATCTGGCGATCCCGAAATGAATAGAGATAAGGTAATTATACTTGATGATAATAATTTACCAGTAGAAGCTCATCCAGGTGGATGTGTAGACATTTATGTTAGAACTAATACAACTTCTGATCATTCAATAATGAGAACTATAGTAGATAAAGATTTTAATGTAGATGAGAATACAGTAGAGGTAGATATAACTGAAGATATAAGAGGATTTAATCCAATAATAGATATTAGAGCTGTTGTCGGCAGTAAGACAATAAATGGTATAACTAATTACGTTACATATAGTGAAAATGATATTAATGCTAAATACGAATATGGAGTTTATACAGATACTGAAAGACGTAGCGATTTGAGAGGTAGCACTAAAGAAAGTTGTTATATAAAATTTAATGGCACTACAAAACCAGAACTAGGAGAAAAATTAGAAATTAGATATACTTATAATAATGGTATTGCAGAGCTTCAAAATTCCATAGAACAAAATAAAGTTTTAACTGCAGATGTTTTGATTAAAGCTGCTCAAAATATAGATGTTAAATTATATTTGAATACTAAAATTTCAAAATATTACAATGTTAAAGATATTGAAAGTACTATTAATAATGCAATTTCTACTTATATAAATGGTAAAATAAGACTAGGTTCAAGTGTAGATATAAGTGATATAGTTTATATAGTTAAGGGAATAGATGGAATAAAAACTATTGATATGACTTCTTTAGGTTTTAGTTCTGGCAATAGTACAGAATTGGTTCAAATAGTTAATTGTAAATCAAATCAATATATTAATTTAGAAGAAATTGTTATGAACACATCTTATGAAGATTAGGGGGGGGGTGTTTAGATGAAATATTTTTTTAAAATTGATTCTTTGAATTATCAGTCTAAATTAACTACAGATAAAGAACGATATAATTATGGTAAAAACATATATGATAATATAGCAAAATATTGTGCAGAATCAAATTGCTATAATTTAATTGATAAAATTACTTTAACTGATGCTCAAATGACTAACTATATAAATACTGGAATTTTGAATAATGGTGGAACTTGGAATATTAGTGATAAGACAGAATTCAATAAGTTATTTATCATGAATGATTCATTAATTTTAAACAATAGTACTAAAATTAATCTTACTTGTTGTTTAGATGTTAATATAACTAGTTCAAACATTCCACTAATTGGAGATTTCTTTAACAAAATAGTCAATGACGATAATTTTTTATTTATAAAGCAATGGCAAATAACATATTCTGACACAGGAGATTATAAACTATATATTGATTTACTTTCAAGTATTTATAAAACAGTAAAGAAAAATAATATAAGATTAATTTCTCCAAATATAAGTAATTTGAGTGACGAATGGTTTTTAAAAAGTCTAACCTTAGATATAGCAAACTATATAGATTCATATTATACTATTTTTCTTAAGATTGTCCACAGTATTTCTCAAAATTTTCACACATTTTATTTTTCCATATTCCACCTGTTTTATAACTGATTTCCTATGGTTTTCCGGGTATTTTATAAAATCATCTTAATCTCCCGGTTCGTATGTTCATATTTTCGGTATTTTACACCTGCTGCATCTAACATCCTCTTAGACGCAATGACTCCCGGTGTGTTTTTGTATTTATCTTCATCGTAGATGATATAGCGGATCCCGGACTGGATGATGGCTTTTGCACATTCGTTACACGGAAAAAGTGAAACATATAACGTAGAACCCTCCAGACTGCCGCCACGGTAATTCAAAATGGCATTCAATTCACTGTGTGTCGTGTAAAAATATTTGTTGTCTAACGGTTCGCCCTCTCTCGCCCATGGAAACTCATCATCGGAACATCCTGACGGAAATCCGTTGTAGCCCATGGATAAGATCTTATGATCCGGACTTACGATACAGGCTCCCACCTGTGTATTCGGGTCTTTTGAACGCATGCCGGAAAGCATTGCCACGCCCATAAAATATTCATCCCAACTGATATAGTCTTCCCTTTTGTCACTCATATGTATTCCTCCTTCCAATATATATGAAGAACGGATTGTCAAATATTTGACAATCCGCTGTATTCTTTCTCCTATTTTGTACCGAAAATACGGTCTCCCGCATCTCCAAGTCCCGGTACGATATATCCATGCTCATTCAGATGATCATCTAATGCTCCAACGATCACATCAACATCCGGGTGTGCTTCCTGCATACGTTTTACACCTTCCGGTGCTGCAATAATGCACATGAAATGAATTCTCTTTACACCCTTGTCCTTTAACATCTGGATCGCAGCAACGGAAGAACCTCCGGTTGCAAGCATCGGGTCTACCACGAATACTTCACGCTCATCACAGTCTTTTGGCAGCTTGCAGTAATATTCTACCGGCTCTAAAGTCTCTTCATTTCGGTATAATCCGATATGACCTACTTTTGCGGATGGGATCATTGCTAACATTCCATCTACCATTCCAAGACCTGCTCTTAAGATCGGAACGACTGCTAATTTCTTTCCTTTTAATTCCTTTACGGTTGTAGCACAGATCGGTGTGGTGATCTCCACATCTGTTAACTCTAAATCTCTGGTTGCCTCATAGCACATCAGCATTGCAATCTCACTGATCAGTGTTCTGAAATCCTTTGAACCGGTATCTGCTCTTCGTATCCATCCGATTTTATGCTGAATGAGCGGGTGATCCATAACAATTACTTTTGACATTTTTCTTCTCCTTCATTAAGTATTTTAACTAATTTTTTTATCGACTTATTCAATGTTTCATAACAGATCCCATATGCCTGAAGGTTTCCGCCATATGGATTTAAAATCTCTAACTCATCCCCTACAAACTCTGTCAGTACCGCAACATCTTCTTTTTCCACATTCGGAAAAAGCTCAAATATCTTCTGACGGCTCTCCTCACTCATAGTAAGGATCAATGTATTGTCTGTAATATCCTCTTCGGTGATCTGCTCCGACATAAAACCTTCCGACTTTAAACCGTTACTGATCATGACCGCCTCTGCCTTCTGATTCAAAGGTTCAGGGAAAAGCACTACCAGTCCACGCGAAAGTACTTCCACCGGACGGTTTAATATCTGTTCCTCTAAAATGCCTGCCGCCATCGGTGCCCGGCATGTCCCCCCATCCTCTGCAAATATGATCCTGTCGTATGCCTTCATCTTTTTCTCCTGTACTGCCTGCAAAACATGGTGACCTGCTGCTTTTAACAGACGGTTCATAATTGCCTGCCCCAGTCCTTCGGATTCAAAGCTCTCAGAGTAGATGGTATCCACATCCAGATCATCAAATTTACGCAGTATGCCATAAAGATGTCTTGCAATCGCATCTTCGTCTTCTCTTGCTCCAATGCTGATGACATCTCCACACCGGTATTCTCCGGCTGTTTCATCGGTTGCTATAATTCCTATCTTTTTCCCCTGTGATATCCCTGTATGTGATAAATAGTTAATCGTGCCTATCACATCCTTTTTTTCACCGGTAACGACGGTAAGATCTGCCTTTGGTGCATAATGCCTGTACTTCATCCCCGGTGCTTTCGGTTTCTGCAATGAATCAGATGCGATCAATCCCGGATCTACATGAACCTCTCCGATCACTTCTTCTAACATCTCCTGTGTAATATATCCCGGACGCAGGATCATCGGTGTCTCTTCCGTTAAATCGATGATCGTAGATTCAATTCCGATCCCTACGCTTCCACCGTCTAAGATCAAAGGAATCTTCTCGTTTAAGTCTGTCATGACATGCTCTGCTGTCGTAGGACTTGGTCTGCCGGATGTATTGGCACTTGGTGCCGCAATATAAGTTCCGCTTGCCGCTATCAATGCCAGCGCTACCGGATGGTTCGGCATCCGCACTGCCACGGTGTCCATTCCACCGGTTGTCTCATATGGAACTGCTGCACTCTTTTTTACGATCATGGTCAGTGGTCCCGGCCAGAATGCTTTCGCAAGTTTTACTGCCTTTCCCGGCACTTCATCCGTCAGATTTCTTAAAGCTGACACATCTGCTATATGAACGATCAAAGGGTTGTCAGATGGTCTTCCCTTTGCTTCGTAAATCTTCTTTGCTGCGGATGCCTGCATGGCATCTGCTCCGAGCCCGTATACTGTCTCGGTTGGAAATGCTACCAGCCCGCCATCACGAATGATAGCTGCTGCTTTTGCAATGATTTTATCATCTATGGCTTCTAAATTTAGCTTCTCTATTTCTGTTTTCATAATTTTTATTATACCACGTTATGAAAATATCGCAACAAAAGAAACAATTCTTACAAGATTTGTAATATTTCTATCTACGGTTTCTTTCCATCCTTTGCTTCTTCATTCAGATAATTTTCAATTCCTTTGCTGATCGCCACGGCAACTTTCTGCTGATATTCCGCGTCTGACAGCAGCTCTGCTTCCTGACGGTTACTCAAAAATCCACACTCTACAATAACCGTCGGTGTTTTTGTCTTTTTGAGCAGATAATAACTCTCATTCGCTTTGGCTGTCCGGTGATTTTCTTTATCCAGTTCTGCAACCAGACTCTTTTGGAGAACTTCTGCTAACTCTTTTCCCTCCTGCGATTCTCCATAATAAAAGACCTGTGCTCCCTTTACATATTCCTCAGGGTAACTGTTCTGATGAATACTAATGGTAAAAACAGGCTTTTCCTTATTAATAATTTCACAGCGTTTCTTCATGTCCTCTACTTTTTTATTGCGGGCAGTTCTGTGATATAACCCTTTATTGCTGTCTCTGGTCAGGACAATTCTGTATCCTTTTTTTTCTAAAATCTTTTGGAGTTTCTTTGCGATAGCAAGATTTAATTTCTTTTCTTTTTCCCCATTGATACCGATTTTCCCCGGATCATCTCCGCCATGACCGGCATCAATCACGATACAGGTCTGCGTTTTGGCAACTTTACTCTGCTGCACATAGATTGCACCGCGTTTTGCTAAAAATCCCGCGGACACAAGAAGAATGACTGCCATAATAAGTTCTATTTTCTTTTTCATACCGAGCTTTGCCTGAGATATTTAAGTTGTTGTAGTCTATGCGAGCTAAACTCTAAATATGTTTCTCTGTGCAAGGAACTCCATATTCTCTGATATAATTAAGATATGGAAATTATGTTCCGCTCACATTGTTTGCCACTTGCACAGATCAGATATGGAAAGTTTCTTTTTGTGCAATGGAAATGAAACTCAAAAAATCGTGTCACCCACTGGTGGCACGATTTTTGCTTTAAGAGGTTCATTGGAATGGTTTGCACAAGGAAACTTGAAATATCTGATTT
>ENA-ORNF01000213-ORNF01000213.1-human-gut-metagenome-genome-assembly--contig:-NODE-213-length-60352-cov-28.256878_pt1 | contig 60352 bp, 39 predicted proteins | sample MGYA00242110_ERZ509012 | MGnify/ENA primary metagenome ERZ509012 (study PRJEB26280, sample SAMEA2338714) | human gut metagenome | biome: human gut; feature: human-associated habitat; material: faeces... | reverse complement strand
CGCATCGGTCGGCGCAGACATCCGCATCGGTCGGCGCAGACATCCGCATCGGTCGGCGCAGATGTCCGCATCGGTCGACGCAGATGTCCGCATCGGTCGACGCAGATGCTCGTAATCGAAACTTTATTGACCTAATTGTCTATCTGAACGGCTTGAAGTGGGCTTTATCGGCGAAGGTAAGCAGCTCACGGTCGCCCCTGCTGTCGCCGAACGCCTCTATGACGTAGTCGTTGCGGTGGACGGTCAGGTCGGGATATTGCTTGCAGAGTCGCTCCACCTTCTCCGCTCCGTAGCAGTTGTTCGTGAGGAAGCGTCCGGTGAGCAGTCCGTTGTCGTCCGCTTCCACCTGCGTGCCGAGCACACAGAAGTTCGACCGGCTATTCGTTGCCATGTTCGTGAAGAACGGGCGCACCCAGTTGTCGATGCTCGCGCTCACCACGCACACGCTCTCGCCCTCGCTGAAAAGGCGTTCGAGCAATGCCTTCGCCTTCGGTCTTATCAGGCAGGCGTTGCGCTCAGCGAACTGTCGGCACAGCGCGTCGAACGTTTTCAGCTCCATGCCGCGGAAGTACCACGCGAAGATGCGTTGCTTGGCGCGATAGTTGGGGTAGAGCTTCAGCTTCATCAGCACCAGCAGCGGACTGTGCAGCAGGAACCCCACGATGAAGCGCCATGTGCCGCAGGCGTAGCGTATGAACACCAACAGCGTGTCTGCCGTCGTCAGCGTGCCGTCGAAGTCGAATGCGTAGAGTCGTTTCATATTATATAACGTATATCATGAGCAGGAACGTGAGCAGCCACGCCACCATGATAATCTGCGAGAAGTGGTCGCGCAGGATAATCTTTGTGGGGTCGCCACTCTTCTGGTCGACCACTGCTATCTGTATGTAGCGCAGCAGACCGATGAGCACGAAGACGAACGTGAGGTAGAGATAGGGTGTCTGGAAGCGTTCCACCACTTCCGGCGACACGCAGTACATGATGTAGCAGACGAGCGTGACGGAGGCGGTGATGGTGATGGCTTGGTTGATGAACGTGAGGTTGTAGCGCACGGTGTTCTTGCGCGGTGCCTCGCCCGTCTCGTTCATACGCAGCACGTCGTCGCGGCGCTTGGCGAACGACATGAAGAGCGTGAGCAGGAAGGTCATAATGACAATCCAGTTGCTCAGCGGTAGCTCGCAGGCGAAGCCTCCGGCGAGGATGCGCAGCACGAAGCCGAACGCCACGATGCACACGTCGAGTATGGCGTACTGCTTCAGCTTGGAGCAGTAGGCGAGGTTGAGCACGTAGTAGAACACTACGACTGCCATGACGTTGCTCATCACCTCAGGCGGCAAGAGCAATGCCACACCGATGCCGAGCACGAACATCGCTATCATCAGTGTGTAGCCCATGCGTATCGACAGGGCACCCGACGCAATGGGGCGGTGGCACTTCACGGGGTGGTTGCGGTCGGCATCAACGTCCACGATGTCGTTGTAGCAGTATATCGACGATGCTACGAAACTGTAGGCGAAGAAGGTGAGCGTCACGAGTTCTATCGAGTTGATATTGAAGAGTTCGCCACCGAAGAACATTGGGATGAAAACAAAGAAGTTCTTTATCCACTGCTTAGGGCGCGTAAGGCGCAAGATGTTTTTTATCATGTGGTGAGATGTTGAGATGGTGAGATGTTGAGGGGTTGAGATGTTGAGGTGTTGAGGTGGTGTGATGGTGATATTACTTTTGGGTGCAGAGCTTTAGGGCGAAACTCGTCACCTTCTGCAGCACCCACGCTGCAGGCAGCGTGATAGCCACTGTTGCGGCGAACGTTCCCCAATAGCCAAAGCCCATGGGTTGCACATACACCAGTACGAAATGGATATGTATGAGATAGGCTTCGAGGCTCAGCATACCTACCATGCGGAACGAGCGGTTCACCCACTCGGGTGTGCGGCGGAAGATGCGGTTCATCACGAGCACACTGCACACCGTGAACGGTATGTACAGCATACGCTCCACGAAGAGCGGGAAGAGTCCGTGGCGCACCTGCTCGAGGTAGAGGCACGTGCCGAACGTCATGAGGAACGTGATGAGCAGCAGCCACACCGCATCGGGCGGCATCTGCCTGCGCGAGCGTACCATCTCGCCCATGTTGATGCCGATGAAGAAGATGGGCACACGACTCCAGAATATCTCCAAGTGTCCAACGACGGCATGTATCGGTAGCACCCACTGCACCATTACGCACCAAACCACCATAAGCAACGGCAGCCAGCGATAGGTGGGGTAGCGTCTGATGAGGCGCATATACCATGGCGCGATGAGGTAGAGCAGCATGATGGCTGGCACGTACCAGAACGTCAGTTCGTCGTGCAGCCAGAAGTCCCAGTTGATGGTTATGTCACCGAGCAAGTCGACCACGTTCTTCGAGAACCGCTGCGCTCCGAGGTAGTCGGGTAGGTAGAACGCCGTGGAGCAGATGAACCATGTGGGCAGTATGCGGATGAGTCGGCGGCGGTAGAAATGGCTCACCGACGGTGTCTTTGTCCACGCGAACCACAGACCCACGCCACTCAGGAAGAGGAAGATGTCGACCCCCACGTTGCCACAGCGACGCAGCCCGTAGAACGGGTCGCCGCGGTCGAGTGCCACATGGAACAGAATGACGAAGAGCATTGCTGCTCCCATCTGTTCGGCGCGAAATCGCGATATGTTTCCTAACTCAATGCTTGGTATCTTCATTGCGTAGCTTGAAATTATGGTAGAACCATGCCAATGCTATCGATGCCACGATGTACAGCAGCAGACCCGTGTACACGTCGCCGTGGCGCGAGATTGGTATGAATATCTTTCGTGTGAGCGGATGCAGCACGAAGAGAGCGGCAGAGATTGTGCCTACCCATGCTATCCATTCGTTCGCGCTCTTCGGCAGCAGCTTCACAATGCCAATCGTAGCGATGCACACGAAGAGCGGTGCCCACAGCCATGTGTGGAAGTTGAAGCTGAAGAAGAATACTGCCACAACCGACAGAACCATTACGGTCATTCGCACGCCGTGCGTCAACTCTTTGCCGTGGCGTGCGTAGAGCAGTCCGGCGCAGAACGGTAGCACACCGCCCATGAAGTTGTAGCGTATGCAGTTGAGCGTCTCGCCCTCGGGGGCACAGAATGCCTGCATCGCCCAGCATAGGACAATAAGCAGCAGAGCGTAGATGTCGCCCTTGCGCCAGAGCAGCAGTCGATAGACGATGTAGAGCTGCATCATCAGTCCGAAGAACCAGTAGGGTCCGGGCCAGATGACATGATCGGGATCGGGCATCATGTTGTTGAACATGAAGAGCTGTCCGAGTATGTCCACGACGTGATACTTATGCGCCCCAGGCGTGACGGCATCGACCATGGTGAACGCCACGAAGCCCACAATCATCATCTTGAAGAGCTTCAGGTAGTGGTGCTTCAGGAACGGCACCACGTCGGTCTGCTTCTTCGCGAGTCCGCCGCGCTTCTCGTATTTCATCACGAGTCCGTAGGCAGAGAGGAAGAGAAACACCGGCACACCATAGTGGCCGAAGAACGATATGAGGTGGATGGGCAGGTTCCAGTCGGGGTTGCTGATAGCCTGCATCAGACTACTTGCCTTCGACATCGTGAACGTGTACTCGTTCTCCTTTACGGCGAAGCCGAGCCAGTGGCAGTAGTTGTGCAGGAAGATTCCTATTATTGCGAGTCCGCGCATGGCGGAACATTCTGTGCGGGTAAGCATTTTTTGAGTTTAAAGTTTGTCGTAATCCGTAGTGTTCTTTAATATTCTCGGGCGGCTCTCGTCGTATTCGGGCGACAGCAAGTTGTACTGCTCCTTGTAGTCGCGGGCGTGAATGCCGCCGAGGTAGAGCAGCATGTGCGCAAGTGCGTCGGTCATAAAGCGTCGGTTGCGAGCGTTCACTACCTGGCGGAACACCTCCGGACGCTTCTTGATATACTGACGCGAGCACCATATCCACATCGGTATGTCGAACTCGGCGTGAGCCAGACGGGCATCTATCTTCGCCGAGTGCATACGGCAGAAGAAGTGCATGTCGCCCTCGTAACACTCCTCGCCATGGTCGGGCACGTAGATCACGATGGCATCTTCGTTCTCAAACTTCTTCACTATCTCCGTCACAACCGAGTCGTTGTATAGAATGGCGTTGTCGTAGTCGGCAAGCGTCTGACGCTCGCGTGCGTTCAGATGCGGTTTCATCTCCTTGTAGTCGTCGCCACAGAACTTTTTATGCTCCTTCGGCGAGCGTTGGCGATACGCCACGTGTTGCCCTAACAGATGGAAGATGATGAGGTTGTTCTCTGTGTTCTGTCCCTTCAGCTCGTCGTAGTCCTTCAGCAAGTCCTCGTCGTAGCGGTGGAGCTGCGTGTTGCGCGTGTCGAATTGTGCAGCGCTCAGCTTTGGGTTGTTGAGGAAGAAGCCTCCGCTGAAGTCGTACACCGCCTCCTTAGCCTTCGGCAGGAACTGGTTGGTGAGGAACGTCACGTGGTAGCCTGCCTTGCGGAATAGTTCGGGGAAGAGCGGATAGTCGCACCACTCGCCCTTGTCGCCTACGCAGTAGAGCGAGAAGAGGTGCTTGAAGACGAAGCTCGTGAGGTTCCACGGTGATACAACGTCGGTGTACTTCACTAACCTGCCTTGCCGCTCCAACTTCTGTTGGCGTGGCGTGGTGGGCATGACGTAGCCGTACTGCGACGAGTGGTGGCGGTTGAAACTCTCGCCGATGATAAGCACGATGTTAGGCGAACGGAACGAACATGAGTCGACCGTCACTGTCTTTGCCGTACGCACCAGACGGTCGATCTGTTTAGCTGTGAGCGTGTTGGCGTAAATGCTGAACACGAGACGGTAGACGGGCTGGTAGAGTACGGCGTGATCCTTCTCGGTGAGCGTGTGTTCCACTTCGCCGATGGTGGTGCCCGACATCAGTTTGTGTATAGCAGCCTTGTTATGTGCGCTTGAGCATACCGACCATACGAGCAGCGTAAGCACGGCTGTGCCTATAATGGGGCGTGCGCGGTGCAGTAGCTCGCAGGTGCGCAGCCATATCGACTTGATAAGCTCGCGCCAACGGCGTGGAATGAAGTGGGGAAAGCGTAGACGCAGTGCCGTGAGCACGTGCACGAACAGCAATAGCAGTACCCAGCCCACATCGCTCATCAGCACATCGGGCGACACGCACGAACGCAGAAATTCGCCTGACTCGCGCGAGTCGGTCTCACCGACGAGTTGCAGCATCGTCGGGGTCAGTGTAGACTGAAACTTCACGAAGCAGTAGACATCCACCACTGCCGTGGCGTACAGAACGACGTAGAAGAAGCCACGCACCCATATCATTACCTTGCGCGGTAAGAGGGTGAGTATCAGCGTGAGCACATAGACATCGAGGAACAACTCGAGATAGAGGTTGTCGTAGAGGTGTGCTCCGCGCACGTCGGGCAGCGTAGCCCATGCCGTTATGCAGCCGAGTAGGTACATGAACACTGCAAACGTGCAGTTGCGGCGTAAAGGTTCTGCCACAGCAGCGAGCACCTGTTTAATTGTTTTCAAATATCTCATCTATACCTATTGTTATATAGTGGTTTTATTGCCGTGTTCCCACGTTGTGGGAGCTGTTGTTCCGCAAATTTACACATCTTTTCTGACATATTAATTGATTGGTTGCAAAAATATTGCTCTTTGGTAGATGTTCTATTCTATTGTTGCGGATAAGGTATGAAAAAAGGGCACTCCTTAGCGGAATGCCCTGTATGTCGTAATTATACGATTGCGATGTTTATGCCCGATGATTAGTCGGCAATCTTAACAGTGGCGCGACGGTTGTAAGAAACTGGTGAGAGTTCCTTAACACCACCCATACCCTCTGTTGTAATCTGGTCGTGGCTAACGCCCATCTTAACGAGTTCGTTAGCAACTGTTTCTGCACGACGCTCAGAGAGCTTCTTGTTGTAAGCAGCAGAGCCGGTAGAGCTGTCTGCGTAGCCAGTTACTACGAGGTTAACCTTGTTGTCCTTAGCGTATTCAGCCAAATTCTTAACGTTTACGAGGTCCTTGCGTGAAGCAATAGTAGCCTTGTTGATGTTGAAGAATACTGACAACGGAGTGTTGGTGTATGTCTTGACGTCATTCTTACCCACTGGCTCGTCCTTCTTTGCAGCGAGGAGGCTCTTCAGAGGTGTGTTCTCTGCCTTAGCGTCGTTGAGCTCAGCGTTGAGAGCTTCAATCTGCGACTGTGAGAGAGCCTTGATAGCATCTACGTCCGGAGTCTTGCTCCATGTAGACTTGCCAAGGTTGAACTGCATACCAACCTCTGCATAGAACTTATTGTCCTTGCCCTCCCAGAGTGACTTCTGAGATGCACCACCTGCTTCTACACCATCGAAGTCAGACTCTGCGTATGTCCAACCGAGCTCGAGGTAGAGACCGAAGTGCTTTGAGAGGCGGAATGTGTTGAGGAAACCTGCTGCGAGGTTCATGTTGTAGCGGTCGTATGAGCAGTTGCGGTTGATACCACCACCTAAGAACGGAATGGCGTTCCACACGCGTGTCTCGTTATAACCACAGAACATGTTGCTGAGGTTGAAGAGAATGTGCTCGTTGAGTGTCCAATAGTTGTTCTTGTGCTTGTGCTCGTCAACCACTGTACGACCCCATACGCCGCTGAACTTAGTGCGCAGACCGAGACCAGGTGTGAACCACTTACCTACGCCTACAGAGAAGCCAGGAACAGCGCGGAATTTCTTGAACGGACTACGGCTCAGACCGCTGCCGTGCTCCTCGTTAGAGTAGAATGCGTTCCAGTCAGCACCAGCCTGAAGAAACCAATTGCTCCAGAATGAATTTGTTGCAACGCTATGCTTGAGTGTTGGATCAGTTGTCTCCTGAGCCATGGCACTCATTGATAAGCCACACATTGCTAATGCAATTATTAACTTTTTCATAACTTTTATTGTTTAATAACCAATTAATTACGTTGTCATGGACATAACAAGTCCTTTTTATTTAATTGCAAAGTTAATAAAAAAAAAACAAAAGTAATCCTTTTTTATGTTAAAAAAAGCATATAATAGTTGTTTTTTTTATTGTTTATGTAACTTTATGTGCCGAATAAATGCTCTAATTCGTTTTGATGGAGCATCGTTAAAATCTTTTTGCCATCTGGAGTGTAGCTGAAGTTGGAGCACGTGAAGAGGCTATTGACGATGTTTTCCATCTCGGCATTGGTAAGCACTTGTCCGTATGCGACGGCTGCGTTGCGTGCCAGTTCGAGGGCTATTGAGTGGTTGATGTCGTCGATAGCTGATGTTGTCTTCTCGCGTGCTGAGGCTACGAGGTCTTGCAGTAGGGCGGTATAGTCGAGCCCATCGAGTCCGCTTGGCACTGCCGTGATGCTGTAGTCGCCCTCTGCTGTCGGAGTCAGTTCGAAACCGATGTTCTGTAGCTCGGGCATAATTGCTTCTGCCACCACCTTATCCGCTGGCGAGAAGTGTATCGTGTCGGGGAAGAGTGGTTTCTGTGAGCTTGCTCGGTGCTTCTGCATTTGGTCGAGATATCCTTCGTAGAGTATGCGTGTGTGAGCACGATACTGGTCGATAATCATCAGTCCGGACTTAACGGCGGTCATAATGTATTGTCCTTTGTACTGATAGTGAGTGGGCGACTTCTCTTCAAGCAGCGATGTCTCTTGTTTGGGCGTTGTTGCTTCGGATGTCGCCCCCTCTGATATAGTGCTTATCTCCTCTGTTTGTGCGAACTTCTGCGATAGAACGATGCCGTTGTCGGCGAACGATTTGCTTGCAGCGTTTGAACGCGACTGTATGACGCTTCCTGCGTCGGTGCCGAAGAGTGATGGTGTCTGTTGCTGGCGAGTGTGTGCAGAGCCGAGTCCTTCGTACAGCTGCTCCCAGTTGTCGGGAGCTGCGTTTGAGTGTGTTGTCGGTGTCTCGTTGAATGGGTTGTACGTAGGGTTGTATTGCACCTTGGGCGCGCTGACACCAGTCTGTGGCATTGTGCCCAGAGCAGGTATGTCGGGTTTTCCTTCGGTGTCGAACTCTATTGCCGTTACATCGCTGAACATGCCAACGGCATCGCGCACGGCAGCGGTGAGTATCTGCCACACTGTCTGTTCGTTTTCGAACTTTATCTCGGTTTTGGTGGGGTGAATGTTCACGTCGATGTCCGTGGGGTTGACGGTGAAGTATATGAAGTAAGGTATCTGTTCGCCTTCGGGCACGAGTCGCTCGTAGGCGGTCATAATGGCTTTGTGGAAGTAGGGGTGCTTCATGTAGCGGCCATTGACGAAGAAGAACTGTCGCACACCCTTCTTGCGTGCCGACTCGGGCTTGCCGACGAATCCGCTAATCTTGCACATTGTGGTGTCGATGTCTATCGGCAGCAGGTGTTGGTTGATCTTCTTGCCGATTACGTCGACGATGCGTTGGCGCAGTCCGCATGCCTTTAGGTTGTACAGCTCGGTTTGGTTGTTGTAAAGCGTGAACGCCACGTCGGGGTAGACGAGGGCGATGCGCTCAAAGGCTGTGACGATATTGTTCAGTTCGGTGGTGTTCGACTTGAGGAACTTGCGGCGCACGGGCACGTTGTAGAAGAGGTTGCTGATGGTAAAGTTGCAACCTACGGGGCACTGTACGGGTTCCTGCGACACGAAGCGCGAGCCGGCGATGCTGAGTGCTGTGCCGAGATCGTCGTCGGGGCGACGGGTGCGTAGCTCCACCTGCGCCACGGCAGCGATAGAGGCAAGAGCTTCGCCGCGAAAACCCATAGTGTGAAGGTTGAAGAGGTCGTCGGCTTGGCGTATCTTGGATGTAGCGTGACGCTCAAACGATAGGCGTGCGTCGGTCTCTGACATGCCTTTGCCGTTGTCGGTCACTTGTATTGAGGTGCGTCCTGAATCGACACAAACCACGTTTATCAGCGTGGCACCAGCGTCGATGGAGTTCTCCACCAACTCTTTTATCACGCTTGCGGGGCGTTGTATCACCTCGCCGGCAGCTATCTGATTGGCTACCGAATCGGGCAGAAGTTGTATAATATCGTTCATGTCGTTATCTGTAACTGTGAATGTTTCGTGTTGCAAATTTAGAGATTATAATCCATAAAAGCAAAACAATCCGTGCAATTATTGGCAATGCCGTACCATATTTTAAGGCTCTGTAGTTCTGTGTCTTGATTTTTTTTCCTAACTTTGCAACTGACGCATAATTGCGTATTAACAACTTATTAAACGATTAAGTCTATGAATGTTAGAAGAATTCTTTGCAAGCGGCTTCTTGTTGTTATGTGTGTGCTCTTTTCCGGCGCTGCTGTGGCTGCAGCCGACAGGCTTCCCGTGTTGAAGATAACGGTCGATGGCAGCATCACTAAGGATATGAAGTACGCCAAAGGCACGATGTCGCTCACCGATGAGAACGGCGCACAGATTGACCTGAAGGCTAAGTTCCGTATTCGCGGAGCCACCTCCACGCAGTATCTTGTGAAGCCGTCACTGAACATGAAGCTCCGCACCGACGACTATTCGAAGAGCCAGGACTCCTTGCTGCTCGGCTTGCGTTCGGCTTCGAAGTGGATACTAGACGCCATGGCTATCGACCGCATCTGTATGCGCAACCGTCTGTGCATGGACGTGTGGAACGAGATGTCGCCTCTGCCGTATGCCACCGACTTCGGCGGACGCAGCGGCACGGTAGGCAGGTTCATAGAGCTGTACATCAACGGCGAGTACAAGGGTATATATTGTCTGAGCGACTTTGTCAACCGCAAGCTGCTCCAGCTCAAGAAGTACGACGAGAAGAAAGGCGTGGTGTGTGGCGTGCTCTACAAGAGCGGCACGTCTGACATCGCCAACCAGAACGAGCGCAACTTCACGCCCGACTGGACTGCCGGCACTATCTCATGGCATAACGCATGGGAGCTGAAGGAGCCGGACGGCTACGAGTGTGAGGCTGCCTGGCAGCCGCTCATCGACCTCTTCGACAACCGCAAGAGCTATAGCGATGTGAGGAAGTACTTCTACCTCAGCAACCTCGTTGACTATCAGTTGCATGTGATGGCTCTGTGCATACAGGACAACTGGGGCAACAAGAACCACTTCTTCTCTATACGTAATATACAGAAGAACATAGACGACGCCGATCCTACGGAGGCGGCACGCCGCAAGTGTATCGTATCGCCGTGGGACCTCGACACTTCGCTCGGTGGCTCTTACGACGGCAGCAAGTACGACGGCAACTACAGCTCCTGGAATCCGAAGGATGTAGTGAAGAACGGCGGCTTCTATCCGTTCAGTGTATGCCAGGGACAGGCAGAATACAATGCGTTGCTGAAGGCGCGATGGAAAGAGCTGCGCACAACGGCACTCTCGAAGGAGAGCATCAACAGACGCCTTGAGAACTATCGCGACCTCTTCCTCAACACCGGGGCGTGGAGCCGTATGGTGGAGTATTGGAACAAGCAGAAAATCAAGCCTTGTTATGTGGAGGACCTCGCGAAGGAGATAGCACTTGTTGAGAAGTGGTATTCTGAACGCTTCGATATGATGGACGCTTATTTCGGTGTAGAGACGGGCATCAGCTCCGTGGAAGCGGAGGAGAAGAAGGACGATGCCATATACTCTGTAGAGGGTGTCCGACTGAACTCGGTGCCTGCAAAGGGACTCTATATCCGGGGAGGCAAATTACGGATGAATTGAGGCTGATTGCGGATGGATTGAATGGACGCTGTCCGTTGGTATATGAAGACAGGGTGTGCCACAACTCGTATTCGAGTTAAGGCACACCCTGTTTCTGTGTGTTTTTGGGGGCTGTCTGCCGGATGCTTACAGTACTGAAAGTAGCATGACGGCGAGCAGCAGGAACGTTATGGCCGCCAGCACGCCCAACAGCCGCACTTGACTGCTGCTCCGCCGGCGCGTCGGAGGCTCTGCTTCGGCAAGCGAGTGCTTGGCGAGTTCTTCGGGCGATACGCCGCGGCGAAGGTTGTCAAGAAGGTCGCGCTGCTCGCTTGAGAAGCGGAATGTGTGGTGGAAGCCGCGAGGGCGGCGGTTGAGGAAGTACATGCTGTGATGGTGATGTGGTGAGATGTTGAGGTGGTGGTGAGATGTTGAGATGGTGAAATGTTGAGATGTTGAGATGCTGAGATATGTTGTGAGGTTGGTGGTTACGAACATTACAACATATCTCAACTTTCTTTTTGCTGTGCACTACTCAAGTCGCTGCAGCGGTGCTTCGCGGCGCGGCTGTTCCTTCAGTTCGGTGCCTTCAGCCTTGCCTCTCCAGTTGAACACGTCGTCCTTATCTTTCGGGCGCACGTAGTCGAACCATGCGAACTCGGGCAACTGGTATCTTTCTGGCGGAATCTGCGTGATAGGATACATCGTGCCCGTAGCCTTTGAAGCCCATATCTTCTCCAGCTCGCGTGTTGGCGACATGTACATACGCAGCGTGTCGGTCTCCATGTAGTTGAGCTCGGAGAGCGTAGAGTCCTTCGAATCGGCGTTGTAGTAGAGCGACTTCACCGTGCCGATAGCTTCGGCGCGTCGTAACGCTCCGTCGGTGAAGAAAGCGTCCATGCGCTTCGATGATATCTGGTTGTAGTGGTTCTTCTCGTCACACTTCTCTACCGACAGTGCCTGACCTATCACTTCCGCCTTGCGCACCGTTGAGTCGTTCATGTAGACGTGTATCACCTCGCCTAATATCTGTCTGCCGAGGTTCCAAAGTATAGGGTCGCGATACATCGTCATACACGAGTCCTGCGAGTTGAATACGAGCGAATCGCACACTGCCTGCACGTCGTTGCGATAGGCACGCACGTGTTTGTAGGCGTGTACTTTGCGGTACACCGAGTCGGTCTCGATGTTGAACGTGTAGAGTTTCACCGAGTCGGCGTGCATGTACAGCGTGTCCTTCTGCGAGTAGTCGACCATCAGTGCGCGCTTCGTTGCGAAGCCGTAGCCCGTTGTCTCGTTGTAGAAGAGGTGGTCGCAGTGCAGCTCGTTTTTGTTCACCGAGTCGACGTATATCACGTTGCCGAATCCCTCGTTCTCCTTCGACTTGTCGTTGTGGAAGAGCGAGTCGCCGGTGATGGTTTTCTTACCGTCTATGATGGTAGAGCGACCATACAGTTGCGACATGTTTGTCTTGCTGTTGGTGTAGGCATCGGTGGTGTTGATGACGGTTCCCTTCGATGTGATGGTCGACGGACCCGTAACGTGTGCGATACGTGTGCGTGTGTCGTAGTGGAGCGAGTCGGTGTTGATGAAGTTTTCTCCGCTGCGCATCTGCACGCCATAGAAGAATGAAGCCTTGCGTGTGGCGGTGTTGTATTCGCCCCAGTCGCTCACCAGCTCGTCCTTGCCGTCGACGAGTCTGCCTCCCTCGAAGAAGTAGGCGTTGTCGTAGAGGCGGTCGTAGTCGAGCGAGTCGGTGTAGAGTGTCTGCGTGCGGTGCTTGAGCACTACGTTGTGGCGTGCGTGCATCATCTGCTCCGCACCTATGTAGTCGGCGTATTTGCAGGTGAGCGAGAGGGTGTCGCCCTGTTTGAAGTGCACGTGTCCGAACGCTTCTACCGAGTTGGCTTCCTGAAAGAAGTAGGCACTGTCGCACCACAGCTCTGCGCCGGCGTGCGTGAAGTGTACCTTGCCGCGCAGTATCTGTGCATCGGGCACTGCTCCATACATGTCGTAGGTGAGCTCATCGGAGTGTACGAGGTACACGCGCTCGTCTGTTTTCTGTCGCTTCTTTTTGCCCTTTGGTGCCGCAGAAGCCCATATCAGGCAGAAGCCAAAAAGGCATAGAACTGCTACGAGAGCGGTTCTATGCCAGTTGTGGGTTATTGGGGATTGTTCTTTTCTCATTATTTTCTAAGCCTCTTTAAGGTGGCGTTTAAGCCGAACTAAGCCTTTTTAGGCCTTTCTAAGCTTGATGTAATCTTGCTGCGAACCATCCGCGTCGGTCGTTACGAGCATCTGCGTCGGTCGTTGCGGATGTCCGCGTCGGTCGTTACGAGCATCTGCGTCGGTCGTCGCGCATCGGGAAATACGAGGCAAGACCTTATTTTACCCAGCCTTCGTACTCGTACTTGTAGTTCTTGTAGCGATCCTGCATACGCACGTAGGTGGTCTTTATCTTCTTTACCACCCAGTTGTGCAGGAATTCTGCACGCTGTTTCTGCAGCACTACGTTCTGCAACACTTGGAAGTCTTCGTTGATAGTGGCGCGGTGAGCAGCGATGCGGTTCTTCAGTTTCACGATAGCTACGACGTGCTTACCCTTCTCGTTCACCATTGGGAACGCGTCAGACACATCGCCTACCTCCATGCGCTCCACCTTGCGAGCCACCTCGGTGGGCAGGTCCTTCATCTGAAACTTCGACGTGCGACCCTCCTCGCTGTTGAACGACATGAGTCCGTGGTTGTTGCGTGTCTCCTTGTCGTCAGACATCACGGTCGCAGCTTCCTCGAACGAGAGTTTGTCGGCGCGTATGTCGGCAGCGAGCGAGTCGAGCTTCATGCGCATCGAGTCGGTAGCCTCTGCTGAGACACGCGGTATGCGCAGTATGTGGCGCACCTTGATTTTGTCGCCACGTTTGTCGATGAGCTGTATGATGTGGAAACCATACTCCGACTCTACAATCTTCGACACGCGCTTCGGATCGGTGAGGTTGAACGCAACGGCAGCGAATGCAGGGTCGAGCATACCACGACCTACGTAGTCCATCTCGCCACCCTGACGTGCTGAGCCTGGATCCTCCGAGTAGAGGCGTGCAAGTGTGGCGAATGATGTCTCGCCGTTGTTGACGCGTTCGGTGTATTCGCGCAGATCGTTCTTCACGTGGTTGATTTCGTCCTGTGATATCTTCGGCTGCTTGGTGATAATCTCTACTTCTACCTGTGTCGGCACGAGCGGTATGCTGTCCTCTGGCATGTTGTTGAAGTACTTGCGCACGTCGGCAGGAGTCACAGCTATGTCGCTCACGAGTTTCTCGCGCATCTGCTGTATGAGCTGATTGTTGCGGAAGTCGTCATGCAACTGCTGGCGCATCTGTGTGATTGACATCTTCTTGTATTCCTCGAGTTTCTCGCGCGAGCCAGCCTGCTGTATCCAGCGGTTGATTTGCATCTCGATGTTTTGTGCTATCTCTGCCTCGGTGACATTGATAGAGTCGATTTCTGCCTGATGTAGGAAGAGCTTCTGTACAGCTATCTGTTCGGGAATTATATAGTCGGGGTCGCCATTCCAGGTCATTCCTTCCATCTCGCCTTGCAGTTTCATCATCTCCACGTCCGACTTGAGGATGGGCTGGTCGCCTACCACCCATATCACTTCGTCTACGATACTATGTTCTGGCGCGCGTTCCTCTGTGGTGAGTGTGTCCTGCGCGAGCTCGGGTGCCGAACCGGCGTGGCTGCCGGCGTTGGCTCCGATGCCTACGAAGAATGTCGCAGCAGCGAATGTCGCCAGTATTATGTTGCGTTGTTTTCTCATGTATGTATATATATTAATATGTATAGTGTCAGCCATGGTGCTTAGCACCACTACCTACGTTTAGTGCTTGTTTACGGTGCTGAGCACTTCCTTGTTCAGCACTACAGTGTAGCGCTTGCGCAGTGCTTCAATCCATGCCTTTTCGAGCTGCTCCTGATAGTCAGTCACCACGAGCTCGCGTACGTCGTTGTATGTCTTCGGTGCCTTCAGCTTCTCGCCGTATGTAGCCGAGATGGGGAAGTCCTTCACGTCTGCCACAGTGGTGTCCTTACCGAACACTACCTTGTCGATGAGCGCGTTGTCGCCCTCGCGGAAGATGCCTTTCACCACCTTGATGCGTATTGTAGAATCGTTGAACTCTTTGCGCAGGTGCTCCGGCCACTGCTCGAATGGTACTTTCTTCAGCGATGCCTTCACTGCCTCTACGTCGCCCTGCTCCTTCACCCAATAGGCGATGCCCTTGAAGCGCGGCTTCTCCCACTTGTAGCGTTTGCGGTTCTTCTTGAAGTAAGCAGCGAGACCAGCTTCGTCCTTTGCAGCCTTATCCCATACGGTGCGGTTAGATATTTCGTAGAGCAGCAGTCCGTCGTGGTATTCGCGGATGAGGCTCTTCAGCGCCGGGTCGGCAGCCGCCATCTCGTCAGCACGGCGGTTGAGTACGTCCTCCGGTGTGCACTGCGGTACTGAGTGCTTAGCTATTGAGTCGATGTTCTGCGAGATAATATGCTCACGCAGACCGCGACTCTCTATGAAGCGGTGTATGTCTGCGCGTACGGTGTCGTAAGGGAAGAAGTTCTGCTTGGCATCCACTCTCACAATGTGATAACCATAGGGTGATAGGAACGGCTTGGAGATTTCGCCAACCTTCGCTGAGAAGATGACATCTTCAAACTCCTTCACCATGTATCCACGCTGCGCCCATGAGAGATCGCCACCGCGGCGTGCCGAACCTTTATCGTCTGAGCAACGCTGTGCGAGAGTAGCGAAGTCGGCACCCTTGATGAGTGCGTTGTATATAGAGTCGGCGCGTACGAGGGCAGAGTCGCTCTGCGCCTTTGATGCGTTCTGCTTCAGTGCGACGAGGATATGGCGTGAGCGTACCATGCCACCGCTCTCGTCGATGCGTTTACGGGTGTCTTCGTAGATTTTGCGTGCTTCGCGTTCTACGTCGTTGTCGTTGATGAATGAAGGACGTATCTGTTGGTCGCGATACATGCGAAACTCGTCGCGGAAAGCCTTTGTCGTGTCGATGCCTGCCTCTTCGGCTGCCATCACCTTGAGTTTGTAGTTTACAAACAGGTCTACGTATTCCTCAACGCTCTTCTTGTCGACAACTGTCTCCGAGTTGTTCTTGTTGTACGAGTACTCGAATTCTGAGCGAGGCACAGCCTTTCCGTTTATAGTCATGATAGTTGGGTCGGCAGTCTGAGCCGACGCTGTGGTTGCTGCCACGAGCATTGCTACCAACAATGATTTTACCTTCATCTTTTCTTGTTGTTTGTTGGGGCTTTCTCCCCACGGTTTTTATATATTTGAATTGGGCTGAAAACCCAATAACTACACAGCGCGGCATGTTTCGTTTCTTTTGTTTCGAATACGTTACACACCCGTGCCATGTGGTTGTTGGGCTTTCTCTCTGTGTTCAATTATTTATTACTGTGGGCGCGAGTAGTTCGGTGCCTCACTTGTAATTGTGATGTCGTGTGGATGGCTCTCGAGCACGCCAGCGTTTGTGATGCGTGTGAACTTAGCGTTGTGCATATCCTCGATAGTGCCGGCTCCGCAGTAGCCCATGCCTGAGCGCAGACCGCCGATGAGCTGGTAGATAACCTCCTGCACTGTTCCCTTGTAAGGTACGCGTCCGGCGATGCCTTCCGGTACGAGCTTCTTCACGTCCTTTGTGCCTGCCTGGAAGTAGCGGTCTTTTGAGCCGTTCTCCATAGCCTCAAGTGAGCCCATGCCGCGGTAGCTCTTGAACTTACGTCCGTTGAAGATGATAGTGTCGCCGGGGCTCTCTTCTGTACCTGCGACGAGTGAGCCAATCATCACTGAGCTACCACCAGCTGCGATAGCCTTCACGATGTCGCCAGAGTAGCGCAAGCCGCCGTCGGCGATCAATGGAACGCCAGTGCCCTGGAGTGCAGAGTAAACGTCGTAAACGGCAGAGAGCTGCGGAACACCAACGCCTGCTACGACGCGGGTTGTGCAGATTGAACCCGGACCGATACCTACCTTAACGGCATCAGCACCGTTGTCAACGAGCATTCTTGCTGCCTCGCCAGTAGCCACGTTGCCCACAACGATGTCTACGTTCGGGAACGAAGCCTTAGCCTCGCGCAGTTTCTCGATAACGAACTTAGAGTGGCCGTGAGCAGTGTCGATAACGATAGCGTCGGCACCTGCCTCTACGAGTGCGCTCATGCGGTCGAGTGTGTCAACCGTTACGCCCACGCCTGCTGCTACGCGCAGACGACCCTTCTCGTCCTTGCAAGCCATTGGCTTATCCTTTGCTTTGGTGATATCCTTGTATGTGATAAGACCAACGAGGTGGTTCTCGTTGTCTACAACCGGCAGCTTCTCAATCTTGTTCGACTGCAGGATGTCTGCAGCTGCTGCGAGGTCGGTCTTGATATGTGTGGTCACGAGGTTTTCGTGTGTCATCACGTCGTCGATGATTTTGTCGAGATGGCGCTCAAAACGAAGGTCGCGGTTGGTGACAATGCCCACGAGGTGGCACTCGTCGTCTACTACTGGTATACCACCGATGTGATATTCCGCCATCATTTCGAGGGCATCCTTCACGGTTTTGCCACGACGGATTGTCACCGGATCGTAGATCATGCCGTTCTCAGCACGCTTTACGATGGCTACCTGACGCGCCTGGTCTTCGATAGACATGTTCTTGTGAATAACACCGATGCCGCCTTCGCGTGCGATGGCAATAGCCATAGCAGACTCCGTTACGGTGTCCATGGCTGCTGTGACAAAGGGCACATTCAAGCAGATGTTACGCGAGAACTTGGTTTTCAACTCTACCGTCTTGGGCAGTACCTCTGAATAAGCGGGGATAAGAAGGACGTCATCGTATGTGAGACCGTCCATTACAATTTTATCAGCAACAAATGATGACATATAACTTAAAAATTTATTGCGTGCAAATTTAGCAATAAAAATCCATACGCGAAAAATAAAAGTCGATTTATTTGTGGCGTTAATGCTAATTAACGGATTTTGTGGAAGCTTGGGTCAGTCAGGGGGTGCAGTTGTCTCTTAAGGGGGTGCAGTTGTCTCAACTGCACCAACACAATAGGTGCACTGTTAAATATATTTGGTGCACTTGAGACAAGTGCACCCCCTGACCAACTGCACCAACACAATAGGTGCATTGTCAAATATATTTGGTGCAGTTGAGACAACTGCACCCCCTGACTGCACCCCTTGGCTGTGTTAGTTGGCTTGTTCGGAGAGGAACTTTATGCGCACGAGGCGTATTTCGTTCTCTTCGTAGTCGCCGAGTTCGTCGAGTGCGGTGTCGATGTCGTCGGTGTCCGACTCGCGGAAGTACTCGTAGATATCGTCTATTTGGTCTTCGTCCATCACGTCCTCAAGGAAGTAGTCTATGTTCAGCTTCGTTCCGCTGTAGACGATGGCATCGAGGTCGTTGAGCAAGTCCTCGAAGTCGAGTCCAAGTGCTGAGGCAATATCATCGAGTGGCATACGTCGATCGAGATACTGTATTATCTTCACCTTCTTCATTGAGTCCTTCGCTACGGTGCGCACGAAGAGCTCTTCGGGGCGTTCTATCTCGTTGTCTTTGCAGTACTGGCTAATCAGTTCGCAGAACGGCTTGCCATAGCGGTTTGCCTTGCCCACGCCGATGCCCTGAATGTTGCGCAGCTCTTCGAGCGTTACGGGGTACATCGTTGCCATCTGTTCGAGCGATACGTCTTGGAAGATGACGTATGCCGGCAGGTTCTGCTTGCGTGCGGTCTTCTTTCTGAGGTCGAGGAGCATGTTGTAGAGTGTAGGGTCGAGCGCAGAAGCTGTTGCTTCGCTTGCTTCTTCCTCGGTTTCCGAGAAGTCGGTGTCCTCTACGTATGTGAATGGTGTAGGGTTCTTTACGTAGCGCTTGCCTGCGGCTGTCATCTTCAGAAGTCCGTAGCTTTCGATGTCCTTGTGTATGTAGCCTGCTATCATGCCTTGGCGTATCACAGGGTTCCATATCTTCACGGGCATATCCTCGCCAGCACCGAACTCTTCGAGTTGTTCATGGTGGTGACTCACGATGTCGTCTGTGGCGCGTCCTTTCACGAAGTCGACGATATAGTCCTGGCGGAAAGCCTCCTTCACGGCGATGATAGCTTTCAGAACGATGAGCAGAGCCTCCTGACCGTCGCGCTGCACCTTCGGGTGTAGACAGTTGTCGCAGTTGCCGCAGTTCTCCTTTGTGTATTCCTCGCCGAAGTAGTGGAGCAACACCTTGCGTCGGCATACCGATGTCTCGGCGTATGCAGCAGTCTCCTGCAGCAGTTGTCTGCCGATGTCCTGTTCTGCCACGGGCTTGCCCTCCATGAATTTCTCCAGTTTCTGCAGGTCTTTGTAGGCGTAGAAAGCGATGCACATACCTTCTCCTCCGTCGCGTCCTGCGCGTCCTGTCTCTTGGTAGTAGCCCTCAAGACTCTTCGGTATGTCGTAGTGTATCACGAAGCGCACATCGGGTTTGTCGATGCCCATGCCGAAGGCTATGGTAGCCACGATTACGTCGATGCGCTCCATGAGGAAGTCGTCTTGCGTCTGCGAGCGTGTTGCCGAGTCGAGTCCGGCGTGGTAGGCAGCGGCTTTTATGTCGTTGGCTTTCAGCACGGCAGCCAATTCTTCCACCTTCTTGCGCGAGATGCAGTAGATGATACCGCTCTTACCAGGGTGTTGTTTTATGAATTTTATTATCTGTTTGTCGATGTCGTTCGTCTTCTGGCGCACCTCGTAGTAGAGGTTGGCACGGTTGAACGAGCTCTTGAACTCCTTTGCGTCGGTGATGCCGAGACTTTTCTTTATGTCCATGCGCACCTTGTCGGTGGCAGTGGCTGTGAGTGCTATGACTGGTGCTGCGCCAATCTTGTTGATTGTGGGGCGTATGTTGCGATACTCGGGGCGGAAGTCGTGTCCCCACTCCGATATACAATGCGCCTCGTCGATGGCGTAGAACGAAATCTTAAACGAACGGAAGAACTCTAAGTTGTCCTCTTTGTTGAGCGACTCCGGTGCCACATAGAGCAGTTTAGTGCGTCCTTCGTGTACGTCTTTGTACACTTGATTGATGGCAGCGCGGTTGAGTGACGAGTTCAGATAGTGAGCCACGCCACTTTCCTCGCTGAGTCCGTTCACTACATCTACTTGATTTTTCATCAGCGCGATGAGTGGCGACACCACGATTGCGGTGCCTTCCATGATTAGTGACGGCAGCTGATAGCACAAACTCTTGCCTCCGCCTGTAGGCATGAGCACGAATGTGTCATTGCCTTCAAGCAGATTGCGTATAATAGCTTCTTGATCGCCCTTGAACGAGTCGAACCCGAAGTGGTGTTTTAGCTGTTCGTTGAGGTTAATTGTAGCAGTCATAGTAATATAAAGTTCTTAATATCCTTTCGGATACTATTGTAGATTTGACTTCTCCAGTTGCGCCTTTGCGTACTCCAGCGTTACGGTGAAGTTGTCGATGTTCTTTGTTGGGGCCTCGAACATGGCATCCATCACGATTGACTCCACGATAGAGCGCAGTCCGCGTGCACCGAGTTTGTACTCAACGGCTTTATCCACGATGAAGTCGAATGTGTCTGGTGCGAACTCCAGTTTGATGCCGTCCATCTCGAAGAGCTTTGTGTACTGCTTTATGATGGAGTTCTTCGGCTCTACGAGGATGCGTCGCAGTGCTTCGCGGTCGAGCGGATTGAGGTAGGTGAGCACCGGCAGGCGTCCGATAATCTCGGGTATCAAGCCGAACGACTTCAAGTCTTGCGGCAGGATATACTTCATGAGGTTGCCCTTGTCGATGTTGCGCACGTTCTGCACCGAGTTGAAACCCACCACGTGAGTGTTCAGACGCTGTGCTATCTTGCGCTCGATGCCGTCGAATGCACCACCGCAGATAAACAGAATGTTGCGTGTGTCGACGTGTATATAGTCCTGGTCGGGGTGCTTGCGTCCACCCTTTGGCGGCACGTTCACCATTGTTCCCTCAAGCAGCTTGAGCAGACCCTGCTGCACACCCTCACCGCTCACGTCGCGTGTGATGCTCGGGTTGTCGGCCTTGCGCGCTATCTTGTCTATCTCGTCGATGAAGACGATGCCTCGCTGCGCTGCCTCCACGTTGTAGTCAGCCACCTGCAGCAGGCGCGAGAGTATGCTCTCCACGTCCTCGCCCACGTATCCCGCCTCGGTGAACACCGTTGCGTCTACGATGGTGAACGGCACCTTCAGCAGCTTTGCTATGGTGCGTGCAAGGAGAGTCTTGCCCGTGCCGGTCGAACCGACCATGATGATGTTGCTCTTCTCTATCTCCACGCCGTCGTCCTCAGCGTCGTTGGTGTGCTGCTGCAGACGCTTGTAGTGGTTGTAAACGGCTACGGACAGATACTTCTTTGCATCGTCCTGACCGATGATGTATTCGTCGAGATATTCTTTTATCTCTGTTGGCTTCGGCACGTCGTTGAGCGACACGTCGAACGCGCCCGAGTTCTTACGTGTTCCCTCCGGTCCGAAGCCGGCTTCGAGCACTATCTGGTAGGCCTGCTGCGCACACGAGTCGCAGATGAAGCCGTTCATTCCGGTTATGAGGAAGTTTACGTCCTTCTCGCTTCTTCCGCAGAAGCTACATACTTTCTTTGGCATTTTCGTTTTTCTATTCTCTTTTACTTCTTGCGTATCATTACCTGGTCAATCATTCCGTACTCTTTCGCCTCCTCGGCTGTCATCCAGTAGTTGCGGTCGGAGTCAGCCCACACCTTGTCGAACGGTGTATGCGAGTGTTCGGAGATGATGGTGTAGAGTTCTTTCTTGAACTTCTGTATCTCGCGTGCTTCGATCTCGATGTCCGAAGCCTGACCCTGCACGCCACCGAGCGGCTGGTGAATCATCACGCGGCTGTGCTTCAGTGCCGAGCGCTTGCCCTCCTGACCTGCCACGAGCAGCACTGCTGCCATCGAAGCCGCCATGCCTGTACACATCGTAGCCACGTCGGAGGTGATGAACTGCATGGTGTCGTAGATGCCGAGGCCTGCTGTCACGCTACCGCCAGGCGAGTTGATGTATATAGAGATGTCCTTGCCTGGGTCCACTGAGTCGAGGTAGAGCAGCTGAGCCGAGAGTGTGTTAGCTGTATAGTCGTTGATTTCGGTGCCGAGGAAGATGATGCGGTCCATCATCAAGCGCGAGAACACGTCCATCTGTGTCACGTTCAGTTGGCGCTCCTCAAGGATGTACGGGTTGAGGTACTGCGCCTGAGCCTTCATCACGTCGTCGAGCATCATGCCGTTAATGCCGAGTTTACTTGTTGCGAATTTTCTAAAGTCGTTCATATCTGTAAGTTTCGTTTTTTCTAAAGTTCTGTTCTGCTTCGTGGGTTCTAATCCTGTTTTACCCGTGATATTATACTATATAATAATGTGTAGTTTATAATGTATGACATAGAAGCAGATACAAAGATACAAAAAATGTAGCTAACGCGCTCCATATTCCGAAGAATTTTTTTGTAGCTTTGCAACTTATCGCTTTCATTATCAGTCAAACATATAGAAACAACTAAAAAATACGAATAGATATGAAAAAGACAATCTTTTTAATGGCAATGCTGCTCACGCTCAGTGCAGCGGCTCCTATGGCTTCGGCCGCACCGCAGTCTCACCGCAACCGTCCGCACACGCAGATGGTGGACAAGAAGGACAAGGACGCTACCGACGAGGAGGAGGGCGTAGTGGCTTACTCGGATACTGTAACTGCCGACACGGCGTCTGCCGCTAACGGCGGAGCCACGTTCGACAACGATGCCCCTGTCAGTCGCGACGAACTGCTCTCGTTCTACAACAGTTTGCCCGGATGGATCGTAAAGCTCTTTCTTATAGTGTGCGTTTTCGTGCCGATGCTGCTGTGCTTCCTTGCGCCTATCATTGTCGTTCTGCTCGTCATACGCTACTTCATGCGCCGCCACAAAGACCGCGTGCGACTGGCTGAGATGGCTATGGAGAAGGGCGAACCGTTCACCGACGAACTGAAACCGCTCAGCAAGAAGTCGCCCGAGTATATGTGGCGCCGCGGAGTGCGCAACACGTCGATTGGTGCCGGACTCATGATTTTCTTCTGGTTCTTCGGTATGCAGTCGCTCATGGGCATAGGCGCTCTTGTGGCGTGCATCGGACTCGGACAGATGTTCATGGTGAAGTACAACTACGACAGTAAGATGCCGTGGCAGAAGCGCGACGACGAGGACGAAACCGACCATTGACCCCATTCTTTTAAAGACAGAACGATATGAAGGATACTAACGACGATCTCTCTCTTATACAGCAGGTGGCTGAGCTTCACGACAAGACGGCTTTCGACCGTCTTGTCAGGAAGTATCAGTCGCCTATAAGGCGCTTCTTCCTCCACCAGACGCTGGGAGACGCGCAGCTGAGCGACGACCTCGCGCAGGACACCTTCATAAGGGCTTATACCAGCATCGGGACGTTTTGCGGCTCGGCGGCGTTCTCCACATGGCTCTTCCGCATAGCCTACAACGTGTTCTACGACTATCGGCACCGGCTGCGCCCGTCTGCCGATGACCTCGACGCAGTGTGCCCCGCTGCAGCCGGTGCCGACCGGTCGCTCGGGATGGATGTCTACGGTGCTCTCGCCCGTCTGCCCGACGCTGAGCGCACATGCGTCACGCTACAGCTCGTCGACGGCTATCCCATCGAACGCATCGCCGCAATAACGGGCATGGCGGAGGGCACGGTGAAGTCGCATCTCTTCCGCGGAAAGCAGAAACTTACCGCATTCCTGCGGCAGAACGGATATTCTTAGGCCTTAAATGTAGGTGGAAAATAAAAGACATCGTAAAAATTCAATCATGCTATGACTGATGTAAAGAATAAAATAAGTTATGACGAGACTGTCGACGAGGCGCTTCTTCAGCGGTTCTTCGCCGACAGCGCTCGTATGGATATCGCTGACGACGGATTCACCGATCGCCTCATGCGCCGTCTGCCCGAGGAGGTGGATACCCGCTGCTACCGTCTCTACCGCTTGTGGACGGCAGCGATGGTAGCGGTCTGCGTTGCCGTCTTCTTCTTCGTCAACGGTTTTCAACTGCTCAAGCTGCGCGTGTGTGGCGCGGTTGGCGGTTTCCTCGGCGATGTGGCTCACGCCATACAGGATAGGGTGGGCTCGCTCTCGCTCTCGCTTCCCGCTTCCGTCTCCTTCTCCCCGTCAGCCGAGTGGACAACGCTGTTCCATACTTCGCTCATGATAGCGATAGCACTGGTTGTGCTCGGCTCGCTCGTGCTATACGATCTCGATGAGTCGGTCTGATTCACAAACCGTCTCGTCTTTCTGTTCGCGAAATGTCATCCTTCTGCTCACGAAATGTCATCGTGTAGCGAACGGAATCTGATCGGGCGGCGAACGGAATCTGATCGGGCGGCGTACGGAATCCGATTGGGTGGCGTACGGAAACCGATGGTTGAAGTGCAGAATTCAGTGGCGTCCTCTGCCACTATCGTGCTGCGTACCGCGTAATTGCTTTAGAAGAGGAATGTGCTGAATCGCTTGGTATTCGCTTCTTTCTGCTTCATCTCCTCCTGCATCCGCTTCACCGCCATCTTGAAGAAGAAGCGTACGAGATGCTCGTCGGTGGCTTCGGTGCGAATCATGCGTAGGGCGGCGATGTACTCCTGTCGGGCTTCCGACGGGATGATGAGCAGCGGATGGCCCATGCGCAGCAGGATATAGTTGCTCACAAGACGACCTGTTCTGCCGTTTCCGTCGCGGAACGGGTGCAGATACTCGTAGAAGCCGTGGAAGCGGGCGGCAACCACCATCGGGTGTGTGGCTGCAGAAACAATGGTCTGCTCCGTCGACTCCAGCAGCCGCGGCACTCGGGCTATTAGTTCTTCGTGGTCGCCGAACACGGTGTCGCCGGCAGTCATGTCGGTTGTCGTGTATTCGCCTGGAGTGGCATCGGGCGCACGGTAGGCGAGCGTGTGGCAGCAGACGCGTCGGTTGATTTCCTTCAGCAGTGCTTCGTCGAGCGGATGTTGTACGTTCTGCATCATGTGCTCGAATGCGTCGAAGTGGTCGAGCATCTCGAACGCCTCTAACAGCGTTTTGCCAGCCGGAATCATGCCTAATCCCTTCTCCTTCAGCTCGCGTGTGTCGTCCACGGAGAACGAGTTGCCCTCTATAGCACACGAGTGTGTAGAGAAGAGCACTTCGTTATACTTGACGTATTCTTCTTTATTCATTCTGTCGACAACGAGCGTTTGGTATTTGCTTCGCAAGTCGTCGTATTCCTTTATTTCTTTTTCGAATGCCATAGGTCTTCTGTTTCAGATTGCTAAGATACGATTTTTGTAGGAAAGCACCAAACACTTAAACAAAAAAAGAGGATACAACCGAAGCTGTATCCTCTTTTTCGTGACTCGCATGGGGCTCGAACCCATGACCCCAACATTAAAAGTGTTGTGCTCTACCAACTGAGCTAGCGAGTCTCCGTATTTGCTTTGTATTCCAAAAGCGAGTGCAAAGGTAGTGGTTTTTTGTAATATACGCAAATATTTTATTTGTTTTTTGCGTTTTCCGCTCCTTTTTCTTCTATTTCTGTTGGCTTTCTACTGTTTTTTGCGCGTTATCCTTGTCTTCGTTAAGGTGTTCTTTTGTCACGTAGCGTTGCCAGTAAGCAATGAGTAGGGAGGTGAGTGGCAGCGCGACAATCAGTCCGATGAAGCCGAGCAGTGTGCCCCACACCGAGAGCGAGAGCAGCAGTATGGCAGGGTTGAGTCCCATTGCCTTGCCCATGATTTTCGGTGTGACGAACATGTCGGTGATAATCTGCACTACGCAGAACAGTCCGAATGCCAATCCGAACACCATCCAGAAGTCCTGCCCCGTGTCGGCTGCTTTGAGCATGGCGAGGAAGGCGGTGGGTATGAGTGCGAAGGTGTGCAGATAGGGTACGAGGTCCATCACGCCGATGAGTATGCCCAGACCGATAGCCATGGGGAAGTCCATGAGGCTGAAGCCTACGCAGAACATGATGCCCATACACAGTGCCACGAGGCTTTGTCCGCGTATGTAGTTGTTCATTTCGCGCTCTACGTCCTGAGCCAGTTCTTGCCAGAACGGGCGGTTCTTCTTCGGGAATATCTTCACCCAACTGGTGGTGAGGAACTCATAGTCGAGTAGTATGAAGAACGTGTAGAGCAGTGTGATACACGAGGCGATGATGGACATTATGATGTTGGCTGTCTGTCCTATCACAGAGAACACCTTCGGCATTGCCGTCTTCAGTGTGTCGCTGAAGTCCTTGCTCTTGAAGAAGCGTTCCAGCGCTTCCTGGTTCTGCACCGCCCAGTCTTTCACCATACGCGAGAAGTCGTTGGTGTGTGTGGTTTGATGTAGCCAGTGGAGTATGAACTCGTATAGCTTCTGGAACTGGCTCACCATCGGTGGTACGATGAAGTAGATGAGCAGTCCGATTACCGACAGAATGGCGAGCATGGCGATGATAATCGCTATGGCACGTATCTTTATGTGCATACGATACTGTATGAACTTCACCATCGGGTAGAGCAGGTATGCCAGCAACCATGCGATGAAGAAGGGTAGCAGCACGCTGCTCAGATAGTCGGTGATGGCAAAGACGGCAATACTGATGGCGGCTACTGTTGCCCAGCGCATCACTTTGTCGAATGTAATCTTTTCTTCGCTCATATAATTATTTGTTTGTTGCTTTCTTGTAGCACTCGCGGCAGAGCGGTTCGTACTCGGTTTGCTCGCCAATGAGCACCTGGTTCTGGTCGTGCACAAGGCGGTGGCTCACGTAGGCGAGTGCTCCGCACTTCACGCAGATGGCGTGTACCTTTGTCACCTCGTCGGCTACGGCGCACAGAGCCGGTATCGGCCCGAAGGGCGTACACTGGAAATCCATGTCCAAGCCGGCGATAATCACGCGCACACCGTTGTTGGCGAGTTGGTTGCACACCTCTACGAGATCCATGCCGAAGAACTGTGCCTCGTCGATGCCCACCACGTCGAAGTCGTAACCATCGGTGCTGGTGGTGTGGTTCTGCACGTACTCCAGTATCTCCGTTGATGTGCTGAGTGGCACAGACATCACGGCGTTGCGGTCGTGGCTCACCACCTCCTCCTCAGAATAGCGTGTGTCTATCTGTGGCTTGAATATAACTACTCTCTGGCGGGCGAATGTCGCTCGCTTGATGCGGCGTATCAGTTCCTCGGTCTTGCCCGAGAACATCGAACCGCACACTACTTCAATTCTACCTTGGCGATACTTCTCGCCCTCTAAATTTGCTTTCATTGTGAGTACAAATTTACGAATACGTTTTAAAAATTGCAAAGAAACGACATGTTTTTTTGCCGTTCTTGATTAATATAGCTATATTTGCCCACAATATGGGTATATTATATATTGTGCCTACTCCGGTGGGCAATATGGAAGATATGACGATGCGTGCCATTCGCATATTGAAAGAAGCCGACTTGGTGCTCGCCGAGGATACTCGCACATCGGGCGTTCTGCTTCAGCATTTCGATATAAAGAACCGGCTGATGTCGCATCATAAGTTCAACGAGCACGGCACTACGGCTTCAGTTGTCGACCGTCTAAAAGCAGGCGAAACGATAGCACTCATCAGCGATGCCGGTACGCCGGGCATCAGCGACCCTGGTTTCTTCCTCGCTCGCGAGGCTGCTAAGGCTGGCATCACGGTGCAGTGTCTGCCCGGTGCTACGGCGTTCGTTCCGGCAATCGTCAGTTCGGGTCTGCCCTGCGATCGCTTCTGCTTCGAGGGTTTCCTGCCGCAGAAGAAGGGCAGACAAACGCTTCTGCAGTCGCTGCAGACAGAGACACGCACGATGATATTCTATGAGTCGCCCTATCGCTTGGTGAAGACGCTCGAGCAGTTTGCCGAGTTCTTTGGCGACGATCGTCAGGCGAGCGTCTGCCGCGAGATATCCAAGCTGCATGAGGAGAGCGTGCGCGGCACGCTGGCTGAGATAATCGCCCACTTCAAGCAGACCGAGCCACGTGGCGAGATTGTCGTTGTAGTGGCAGGCTGCGCTGGCGTAGACATATCGGCACGCAAGGCACTAAAAGAACAGGCTAAGGAGAAGAAACCGAAGCTAAGCAACAAGGAGCGCTACGCTCTGCGCGAAGCTGCGCCCGAGGAGTTTAAAAAGAAGAAGTTTAGAAATGAAGAATAGAGAAATAACAACAAAACGAATAATATGAAAAAACTATCTTTTGTACTATTATCAATGATGTTGCTTGCTATAACATCATGCGATTTTACGAACAAATCGAAGGGTGAAACAAATCAAGATGAAGAGCAGGTAGACTCGCTTCAGCGCATCATCTCGCAGAAGGATGGCGAAATCAACGACATGATGGAGACATTCAACCAAATTCAGACCGGCTTGCGCGAGATAAGTGAGGCGGAGAATCGTGTCATAGTGGCTAAGTCGGGAGAGGGTGCCAATAGCCGTCAGCAGATGCTGGAGGACGTGCGCTTCATCTCTTCTACAATGCAGCAAAACCGTGCTCTGCTCGAGAAGTTGCGTCAGCAGCTCCGCGAATCGAGCATTAAGGGCGACCAGCTGCGTCGCACTATCGAAGGACTCGTTGCTCAAATCAACGATAAAGAGCAGCAGTTGCAGCAGTTGCGCGCCGAACTCGACGCTAAAAACATACACATCGCCGACCTCGACAAGACCATAACAGGGCTTAACGATAATGTCTCGACGCTGAAAGAGGAGTCGTCTAAGAAGACGGAGACCATCAATGATCAGGATGCACAGCTCAACACCGCGTGGTTCGTATTCGGTACAAAGAAGGAACTGAAGGAACAGCGCATCCTCGATGGCTCGAAGGTGCTGCAGGCTAACTTCAACAAGAGCTACTTCACAAAGATTGATATCCGCGTGCAGAAGGAGATAAAACTCTACTCTAAGTCGGCTAAGATTCTCACCATGCACCCGTCAAGCTCGTACACCTTGCAGCAGGATGCCAATAAGCAGTACGTTCTGCGCATCAGCAATCCGCAGCTCTTCTGGTCAACAAGCAAGTATCTCGTAATCCAGGTGAAGAAGTAATGCGCATAGGTGTTATCGTAGCGATGGACAAGGAGTTTGCACAGTTGCAAACGCTTGCGTCCGACAAGAAGGAACAGACCGTTGCCGGTCGCACATTCGTGGTGGGCAGCATCGGCGACAACGAGATAGTAATGCAGAAGTGTGGCATCGGCAAGGTGAACGCAGCGGTGGGAGCATCCGAATTGATAGCAGCCTTCCACCCCGACCTCGTCATCTCCACCGGTGTAGCTGGCGGTGCCGACACAAGTCTTGAGGTGTGTGAGGTGGTGGTGAGCACTGCTTGCTGCTACCACGATGTCTACTGTGGCGACGAGTGCGCCATGGGGCAGGTGCTCGGAATGCCTGAGCGTTTCGAGAGCGATGCACGCCTCGTAGCCACCGCCACATCGCTCAACTGCCACACGCGCGTTCACGCCGGACTCATCGTCACAGGCGACTGGTTTGTCAACTCGCGCGAGAAGATGCAGCAAATCCTCGACGACTTCCCCACGGCTATGGCAGTCGACATGGAGAGCTGCTCAATAGCGCAGACCTGCCACATATACAACACGCCGTTCGTCAGCTTCCGCATCATCAGCGACATACCGCTCAAAGATCATAAAGCACAGATGTACTACGACTTCTGGGAGCGCATGGCTGAAGGATCGTTCGAGGTGACAAAGGCATTCCTTGAAAAAGTAAAAAAGTAAAAAGGTAAAAAAGTAAAAAGAGCCTCTCCCAACCATCCCCGTCGGGGAGGGCTTAGGAAGGCCTAAGAAGGCTTAGTCAGCAATGGCTTAAGAAGGCCTAAGAAGGCTTAGTTCGGCTTATACGCCGCCTAAAACAATAAGACAATGGAAAAAATACCAAGCTTCACAATAAACCACAACACCCTCTTGCGCGGCATCTACGTCTCGCGCAAAGACACAGTAGGTGGCGACACCGTAACAACCTTCGACATCCGCATGAAGGAACCCAACCGCGAGCCGGCTTTGCACCCAGGTGCACTCCACACCATCGAGCATCTCGCTGCTACATATCTGCGCAATGATGCCGAGTGGAAGGACCGCATCGTCTATTGGGGACCGATGGGCTGCCTCACGGGCAACTATCTGCTTATGCGTGGCGACCTCCAGCCGAGTGACATCGTCGACCTCATGCGCCGCACGTTCCGCTTCGTGGCTGACTTTGAGGGCGAGATACCTGGCGCAGCACCGCAGGACTGCGGCAACTGGCTGCTCCACGACCTGCCAATGGCTCGCTGGGAGTCGCGCAAGTACTGCGAGGAGGTGCTCGATGTTATTACCGATGCCAATATGACTTATCCTCAGAAGGAGGATTAACCCAAAAGCACGGAAGTCGCACTGAGGGCAACACTGCATCAGTAGAATAACGATTAAACACTATTTGACAAGAAAAAGTTGGCAAATAATTTTGTTAAACCATCGAAATTGCGTACCTTTGCACCGCTTTACAAAAGCACGGGATGTAGCGCAGTTGGTTAGCGCACGCGTCTGGGGGGCGTGAGGTCGCAAGTTCGAGTCTTGTCATCCCGACATAAAACGGGGTAGAATGTTCACATTCTACCCCGTTTTTGCATCTATAGGAGGGTATGGCATCTTGCCATACCCACGCTGCCCTCTTACATTTATAGGAGAGTATGGCATTTATAGGAGGGTATGGCATCCTGCCATACCCACGCAGCCCTCTGGTTGAAATAATAGGAGTGGATGGCTAATCTCTAAATAGGTTGCGAGGGTATGGCAAGATGCCATACCCTCCTATGGTTGTGTGCTCCTACGGCTTACCGCAGGCTGCTTGGGTTTATGTCAAACTCGTCCTTGAAGCACTTGTTGAAGTACGAGGGCGACGTGAAACCCACCTCGTATGCTATCTCCGACACGCTTTTCTCCGTCTTTTCCAACAGCTGGCGAGCCTTCGTTAGTCGCGCCTTGCGTAGCAGCTCCACCGGTGTCTGGCCGGTCAGAGCCTTCACCTTTCTATATAGCTGCACGCGCGAAAGCCCTATCTCTTCGCCCAGTCGCTCCACCGAGAAGTCGCTGTCGCCGATGTTCTCTTGTATCGCTGTACGCAGTCTGCCTACGAACGTCTTGTCTGCCTCGTTCAGCTTCTCCTCTTCCTCCGTCTCCCGCTTGTCGCCGGCGAACACCGAGCGCAGCATTATGCGCGAACGCAGCAGGTTCTCGATGCGCGAGAGCAGCACCTGACCCGAGAACGGCTTCGTGATATACGAGTCGGCACCCGTGTCGTAGCCCTCCTTGCGCTGTTCGGATAGCGAGCGTGCGGTGAGCAGCACCACCGGTATATGACTCGTTGCGGTGTCCTCCTTCAGTCGCTTTGTGAACTCCAGTCCGTCCATCACCGGCATCATCACGTCGCACACCACCAGCTTTGGCACCTCTCTACGTGCCTTCTCCAAACCTTGTTCGCCGTTCGTAGCCTCCGACACGTTGTACTTGTCTTGCAGTATTGAGCGCAGATATGCACGCATACCGTTGTTGTCGTCGATGATGAGCACGAGCGGACGCTCCGCGTCGAAGTTCTCTGCGTTGGTGATACGCTCCGCTGCCTCCTGCGCAGTGGTGTCGGTGGCAATGTAGTTGTCGTCCACCAGTCCCTTCTCCGCCTGGGTAGCAGCCGGTGCATCCTTCGCAGGGTCGTAGCCAGGCTGCGAGTCGGGCAGTTCGATGACGAACGTAGTACCCTTACCCTCTACGCTCTCGGCATGTACGCTGCCACGGTGCATGTCTATGTACGCCTTCACGAGCGACAGCCCGATGCCCGTACCGCCGATGGCACCCTTCGCTTGGTAAAAACGCTCGAAGAGATGCGGCAGCTCTTCCGTCGGAATTCCCTTGCCCGTGTCCGCTATGCGCAGCGTGTAGCAGTGGTCGTGATGGAGTAGAGTAGTGGTGATGCAGCCTCCGTCGGGTGTGTACTTCAGAGCGTTCGACATTATATTAAAGTACATATGCTCCATCTTGTCGCGGTCGGCGATGAGCACCGCGTCGTCCTCCACGCCCGACACATCCACACGTATCGTGATGCCACGACGTGCCGCCACTGTGCGGAAGTCCTCCGTCCACGTTGTCAGCTCATGCTGAAGGTAGAAACGGTTGAGATGCAGCTCAGCCTTGTTGTTCTGCACCTTGCGGAAGTCGAGTATCTCGCCAACCAATTGTATGAGTATGCGTGTGTTGCGCTGCACCATCTCCAGCATCGTGCGCTGCACGCCATGCACCGCTGGGTCTTCCAAAAGCTGCTCCGTAGGTCCGGCGATGAGTGTGAGCGGCGTGCGCAGCTCGTGACTCACGTTCGTGAAGAACTGCAGCTGCGTCTGCGTCATCTCCTCCATCTCTGTGGTCATTCGGTTCTGCTCGTCCATCGAGGCTTTCAGCTGTTGGTTGATGCGCGTTCGGGTGATGAAGGCGTAGATAGCTGCGGCGCACACGACGATGAGCAGCACCACGAACACCAGTAGCACCAGCAGATAGATGCGCTGCGTGTTGAAGTCACTGGCAGCCTTGTCCACGCGTGAGCGCAGCGTGGAGAGATGATCCTGCTGGCGCATCGTCTCGTCGTTCTGCATGAGTAGCACTCGGGCGTTGTCGCGTGTCACGAGTGCCGACGACAGCTGGTTCTCGCGGTTGTATTTCTTTCCTTCGAGTATGTTCATGGCGAGTAGCATCACCTCGTCGCCGCGTGTGGGGTAGGTGTACGAAGCGAATAGTGTGCCGTTGTCCACGAGCTCCATGCCGCCGCCCTTTTGCGGCATGGCATCGATGCCGCAGAACTTGATGTGCTCGAGGTTGAGTCCGTGCTTCTCGGCGGCTCGTCGTGCGCCCATCGCCATGCGGTCGTTATGCGCAAAGACGCAGTCGAACTCGTTGTGCGGCTTAGATAGCAGTGAATCGACCGTGCGGAACGCGCCCTGCTCTGTCCAGTCGGCACTGAGATGCTCCACGATACTGATGCCCGGACGACACTGCACCACGCTGTCGAAGCCATTGTTGCGCTCTATCGCCGGCGACGACGTAGAGAGTCCGCTTAGCTCCAGTATGCGTCCGCCGTCGGTGAGTGTGCCAGCCAAGTATTCGCCCATCGAGCTACCAATCTCCTTGTTGTCAGCTCCGATATATGCTGTGTACTTGTCCGACCGTGTGCGGCGGTCGAAGATAATCACTGGTATGCCCTTCTCGTATGCGCGGTCGATGGCAGGCGATATGCTCACCTGACCAGGTGCCACGATGAGCAGGTCTACGCCCTCGTCCACGAACTTGTTAATCTGTTCGGTCTGCATCTGCACGTCGTCGTTTGCCGAACTGATGCGCAGGTCCACATCGTTATAGTAGAGTGCGGCGATGCGCAGCTCCTCGTTCAACTTCTCGCGCCACACGTCCTCCGAGCATTGCGAAACGCCCACGACGTAACGCTTCTTTTCGGAGCCGCACGAGAGTAACAGAGGTAGCAGAAAGAGTAAGAGACACTGGCAGAGTCTGCGTACTGAGTGTTTCATTCGTATCTGTTTTTAAGTTGTTTGTTATTATTAGTGGTAGAATGTACTTGAATTTGCTGCAAATATAGTAAAAATAATGCATTCGTAGATGTTTATCATACATTTTTGTTTCATGTAACAAATGTGCTATTCGTTGAACGATTTGTTAAACACCACCCGTTCTTGTCTTTATATCTTTGCAATGTCAAAAGGAAAAAAGCATTTACGGACCATAAAACTTCAAGTCTTTAATGAATGACACATCAATCGGATAACAGAAACATTGGTAATAGATTTAGATTAAATATTTGTTTTTAGTATAGTTGATTAGGTTAGTAAGTTGTTATTTAGTAAATTGAAAATCGGAAAAGCACAATACTTTAGAAAAGCACATAGGGCTGCATCAATGCTCCGTTTCGAGAGTCTTGATGCAGCCCTTTTCGTAATCTCTTTGTATTAAGCAGCTGCTTTTTACGCAGATGCTTTCTCTTTACATTAATAAGAAAGGTCGATAGCAACCGGATACACACGGTACGGATCGAAGTATTCCATGCAGCTGTTCACCATTGCCTGCAAATCGGCTTTGGCTATACCATGGAAGACTTGCTTGCCGTTTATCTTGACTGTTACCGGCTTCTTGAGATTCACCAGCTGTTCGTTGAGATACACCCTCAGTCTGCCACCTGTAGCTATGGTGTAGTTGCGATTGAACTTCAGGTCGATGCCCCACTGCTTGTCCTTCATCGTTGTAGTGTATTCTACATCACTTACCTTGATAGAAACCACGTTCTTGTCGATATCCATCTCGTAGTATGTTCTTGCCTCTGACGGGCGTGTCAGCACCTGCAGGTTATAGAATCCAGAACGATGTCTGCCGTCCATCTCGAAGTCCTCCCAAAGCACCGTCTTCGGATACGGATTGCGTACAAACTGCTTGAGCCAGGGTGTGGTCAGTCCGTAAGTGATGTGGTGCTGCATGCCAGGCAAGAGATTGATGCGATGGCGGAAGATGGGCGTGTTGTCCACAGCTAGCGGACGAGCCAGCTGTACAGAATCGAAAGCCACCTGGGTGAACCATGTGAGGTCGTTGCGATAAAATCCCGTGTCGTCAGCACCCGTAAGCAGCGAGAAACCTATATTGGCGCAGTTCTCTACCGGCGCATTCTTCAGAGGTTCGCCACCTGCCATCGGACCCGCTGCCGCCCAATAGTCGGCGTAGAAAGAGGCGAGACGCTGACTGCCGTAACCGCCCTCACTGATGCCGAATACGTAGAGTCGGTTGGCATCCACCTCACCGCTCGTCAGACTCAAGCGGATAAGCTTTTCGAAGGCATACTGCTTCGACAGATGCCACCAGCGGTAGTATTCGCCCTCGTTCGGAATCTGCGGAATGAAATAGATAGAAGGCGCATCCTGAAATCTAAGTCCCAGTTCGATACCGTTCGACCATTCTCTGTCCTTTGAACCCGAACCGTGCGTGTAGAGGAAAAGCGGATATTGACCGTTGTCTGCCACACCCTTCTTGCCGTAATAATAAGGCATAACCGCATTAGGCTCCAAGCACTGCGGCAAGTGCCATGCGCTGTTCTTAGCCAGTTTTAGGTCGGCAGGCTCTATGAGTTTTTCCTCCTGCAGCGCATTGTTCGCCTCGCACCATGCAGACCAAACCATCTTCTGATAGTTGGCTATGTCTTTGTTCTTTATTGTTGTCTGAAGCTCAGTGTCGAGAGGAGCGTTCTGAGCGAAACTTGCCTTGCCGTTCTGTTCCAAAGCCTTCTGCTGCGCTTGCAGCGACTGCTCGAAATAGACATTCACCATTTTCTGCAAGTCCTGCGATTGCGCCGTTGTGTGAGTAGAATAGGTTAGTGAGGCAATAGCCATCACCGCATAAATCGTTTTTCTCATTTGTATAAAATGCTATTTGATGTTGATGGACAATGTTTCCTTTGGCAGACCATCAGCCGATACGCTCAGCGTTGCCTTGCCCTGCTTTGTGCCTTCCACCACGACAACCAGCTCGCCACTGAAGAGCGGCATCTCCGTCGAGTTGAACGCCACGAGCGATGTTGCGTCGCCGTTGCAAGCCGCACGGTATTTCGCTGCGCCCTTCACCTCGAACTTCATCTTGTTCGTAGCCGTCGGACAGGGTGTTCCGTCCTTGTCCACCACCGACACCTTCACGAACGCCAAGTCCTCGCCCTTGGCAGAGATGCAGCTGCGGTCGGCTTCGAGCACGATGCGTGCCGGTTTGCCAGCCGTGCGCACGCTCTTCTCGCCCATCACCGATCCGTCGTAGTTGTAAGCCACCACCTTCAGCTCGCCCGGTTCATAGCGTACGTCGTTCCAGCGCAGGCGATAGCGGTCGAGGCGTGTGTTCGGGTTCTTCACTATTCTGCCCTGACTCTTTCCGTTCACGAACAGTTCAGCCGACGGCGCATTGGTGTAGCAGTAAACCGGCGTCACCTCGCCCTCGCGTCCAGGGAAAGTCCAGTGGGGCAGCACGTGCAGCGTGTTCACGTCCGTGCGCCAGTGGGAGCGATATAGCCAGTAGCGGTCTTTCGGCAGTCCGGCGAGGTCGCAGATGCCGAAGTAGCTCGAACGCGACGGCCAGTACTCGTCGTATGGCGACGGCTCGCCCAAGTAGTCGTAGCCCGTCCACACGAACTCGCCGATGGTATAGTCGCGGTCGTCCTGCATACGCCAGTCGTCGTCCGGAAGATTGCTCCACGGACAATACTCCACGTCGTACGACGAGCACTGTCCGTCGGCGTAAGTCTTCGAGTCGGACGGCTCCACGGGGAACTTATACACGCCGCGCGAGCTCACCGTCGATGCCGTCTCCGAACCTAAGAGGAATCCCTTCGGCAGTTGCTTTATGTTTTTGTCGTACTTATGCACGCGATAGTTGAAGCCCGGCACGTCCATCACCTGCGCGAAGCCCGATGCGAGCGCCGCTTCAGCCTGGTCCATGCCCTGCGTCACGGGTCGTGTAGGGTCGTACTTGTGGCAGAGCGCCTGCAGATGTCCGCTTATTTGGCGACCTTCTTCGCTCCATTGCTCAGGTATCTCGTTGCCGATGCTCCACATCACGATAGACGGATGGTTGCGGTGGTTGCGCACGAGGTTCTCTATGTCGCGGTCAGCCCACTCCTTGAAGTTCAGCGCGTAGCCGTTCTTGCATTTCGGGTATATCCACATGTCGAAGCTCTCCGCCATCACCATCATACCCATCGAGTCGCACACCTCCATCTGCCACGTCGACGGCATATTGTGCGCCGTGCGTATGGCATCGCATCCCATGTCCTTCATCGTGCGAATCTGGCGGATGAGCGCCGCCTTGTTCACGGCTGCGCCCAGCGGACCCAGGTCGTGGTGCAGGCACACGCCCTTTATCTTGCGCTGCTTGCCGTTCAGCTGGAAACCGTCGTATTGCGCCACGCTCACCGTGCGTATGCCCACCTTCTCTGTTGTCTCGTCTACGAGCTTGTTGTTGCGGTAGAGACGTGTTACGAGCTTATATAAATAAGGTGTCTCCGGCGACCAGAGCTGCGCGTTCTCAACCGTAAGACGCTGCTCCACGTCGCTCGCCGTCTTCGTCTGCGCTACCGTCTTTCCCTCGTTATCTATGAGCAGGTTCTCCACAACGAGACACTTCTCCGCGTTGTTTATATTCGTGCAGACACTCACCTCCGCCTTGCCGTCCTTAATCAGCTCCGTGCGGAAGTAGCTGCCCCACGGGTTGATGCTTGCGCGGTCAGCGGTCGTTACGAGCTGTACGGGGCGGTAGAGTCCGCCGCCGGGGTACCAGCGCGAACTTTCCTCGCGGTTGTTGAGGCTCACGCTTATCTCGTTCTTACCTTTCTTCAGATATGGTGCTGCATCCACACGAAAGGCGTTGTAGCCGTACGCCCAGTGACCAGCCAACTTGCCGTTTATATACACGTGCGGGTCAGCCATCGCGCCGTCAAACTCCAGCACGGCGGTCTTTGGCAGACGCTTTATGTCGACCGTTGTCTTGTAGTAGCCGCGACCGATCCACGGCAGTGCGCCAGAGCGTCCCGACTTCTCCGTCTTCTCCGTCTCGCCGTTCTGCACGATAGCCACATTCTGCAGGTCCCATTTCTTATCGAACGGTCCGTTTATAGCCCAATCGTGCGGTATCGTCACCGCCTTGTAGCTGATGCTGTCGCGCGAGAACTGCCATTGGCGCAGATTCTGCGTCGTGCGCTGCGCCGAAGCAGAGAGGGCTGACAGAAGAACGAGTGAAATTAATGTTGATTTGTTCATAATGATGTTGTTGTGGTGAGGTGGTGAGGTGTTGAGAGTTGAGAGTTAAGAGTTGAAAGTTGAGAGTTATGATATGCAATACAATCTTTATATTGGATAAAGAAAGACAACTGCAAAGGTAATCAAAACTCTCAACTTTCAACTCTCAATTCTCAATTATTTAAAAGCATCCAGCGTTCGCCGTCTGATCGGATTGCGTTCGGTGTCCGATTAGATTGCGTTCGGTGTCCGATGACTTAAGTCCTACGTTTGGACGACTTTCCTTTACACTTTCCACTGCCCACAGTCCACTTCTTGCTTATTTAAAACCTACTACTTATGCTTTAATGTGTTAGAACTTCAGACCCACGCTGAGCGTGTATGCTAAAAAACATACGGCATCACGCCGAACGGTTACTCGCACGGGTGATGCCGTATATACGTTTTTTTTCAGTATTGTAAAGTAGATCCTTTGCTACTTCAGGTTATAGACAGCGTATTTCGCCCTGCCTTTGACCATGACCTTGTTGTAGGGCTTGGTCGGGAATACGAGGTTGGTCATAGCCATGCGACCTTCTGCGTCGAACGCCTCGATGCTGCAGCGGTCGATGAACACTCTGAGCTGAGTCATCTTGCCGTGAACAGGAGCCGTCGTGACGGCTGCGAAGTCGTCGCTGAAGTCCTTCAGTCCGCTCTTTGAGCGGTCGACTGTGAACGTGCGAATCTTGTCGTCGTAGACCATCACCACCTTCTCGCCCTTTTCGTTGAGGAGAGTGATTGTGGCTGTGCCCTTGAGTGTAACCACCAGTTCGCACGACTCGCTCAGAGTCTTTGTAGACTTCTTCGGGCGAGCCGCTGTCAGCTCGGGCGACGGAGTTACGCCGCAGTAGGTGTTGCCCTGATACTCGTAGAGGTCGAGGTCGCGTGGAATGGAGTTGCCCGAGCGATACTGCATTGTAGGCACCTGATTGGCATACTGCCAGTTGCTCATCCATGCCATAGCCACGTGGCGACCGTTAGGAGCGTTGTCGAAGGTCACGGTAGCGTAGTGGTCCTTGCCGTAGTCCATCCAGCGTGTCACCTCAGGCGCTGTCTCGCATGTGAACTTCTTACCGTCGAAGTCGCCTACGAAATACTGTGTAGACGAACCACCGAACGGGCCGCCGGGGTTGACGTTGCACATGAGAAGCCACTTATATGTGTCGGTGCCGCGCACGCGCAGTTTCATAAGGTCGGGGCACTCCCATACGCCGCTGTGGTTGCCGTATTCGGCACCGAACTGGCTTTCGAGTTTCCAGTCCTTAAGGTCGTCAGACGAGTAGATGTCCATGTGCTGACCCTCGGCAAGAATCATGTTCCACTTCTTGATATCCTCATTCCAGAACATGTGCGGGTCGCGGAAGTCGGGTGCGCTGCTTGTGATTATGGGGTTGCCCTCGTGTTTTGTGAACGTCATGCCGTTGTCGTTGCTGTAGGCGAGGCTCTGCGTCTGGTTCTCGCCAGCCGATGTGTACATAGCCACTACGGCATCCTTACCGAATCCGGCAGTATTGTTGTGGTCTACCACAGCCGAACCAGAGAATATAGTGCCCCATGCGTCAGGCTCAATAGGCGTACCCTCAAACTTCCAGTGCATGAGGTCGGTAGACGTAGAGTGACCCCATGTCATGTTCTCCCACTGCGATCCGTACGGGTTGTACTGGAAGTAGAGATTCCATACGCCGTCCTTGTAGAACATGCCGTTCGGGTCGTTCATCCATCCGTAAGTAGGAGTGTGGTGGTAGACCGGGCGATACTGCTCGCGGTTGGAGAGGTCGAGCGAGTCGGCGTACTTCATGTTCTTCCAGCAGGTGAAGCTCGCGATGCCGCCATCGTTGCGGTAGGTGCCGTTCACGTGGATGTCGAAAGAGATATTGCTGCTCTCCTTATACTCGTCGAGGAAGAACGGCACATAATAGTCGATGTGGTTCGAAGCCAGGCGTATGTTGAACGCCTTCACCTGGTTGTTGCTGTCTATGACCTTCACGTTGCACATCTCAGCCTTCTCCTGCACTGGCAAGAGCAGGTATTTCTGCGATTTGTCAACACGATAGATGCAGTGGTTGCCACTGAGAAAACGAGTCTGCTGCGCCGAGGCTGTCATTGCAAGTCCTACGAGGAGCGACGCTGCCGCTGTACGGCTGAAGAAAGATTTGTTCATATTTTATATAGGTTTTTAGAATAATCGAAATTGCCGAGCCGGTAGACTCTCGGCTTTTGCTGCAAAATTAAGCTATGTATCTAAATCTGTATGCCATTTATGTTTCATAAAATTGCAGAAAACAGCGAATGAAACAAATCTTGCACTAATTGTTTAAAATATTACTTATAGATTTCGATAAATTACTTAACTTTGCTAACGAAAGCATTAAAACCTTACATGTATTTATGAAAACCAGAATCTCTAATACATTATTTATATTATTAGCGACGCTTGTTACGCTCAGCGGTTGCACCAATCACTATAAATATAAGATAGGTGTATCGCAGTGCGTAGGCGGTGCGTGGCGCGATAAAGCCAACGTAGAGATGCTCTCAGCGCAGCACCTCTACGACAATGATGTGAAGGTGATAATAAAGAATGCCGACAACAACAACGAACGCCAATGCTTGCAGATAGACAGTCTTGTGGACGAAGGTGTCGACTTGCTTGTGGTTTCGCCTAATGACTACCATGCTCTGAATGGCAGTCTGCAACGCGCTCGCGAAAAGAACATCCCTATTGTTTTCTTCGACCGCACTACCGCACTGAAAGACTATACCGCTTATATCGGCGGCGACAACGTTGAGGCAGGACGCAAGATGGCGGAGTATGCAGTTTTGCTATGCCGTGACAGTGTTAAGACAGACGGACGGCGCCCTATTGTGCTGGAGATGACCGGACCGCTCGCAATATCGCCTGCCGCACAGCGTCACGCTGGATTTAGCGAAGTCATCAGCAACAATCCGTCAATCGACTATCGTCATGTGCCAAGTCAATGGTCGTATGACGACTGCAAGCGCATTATGCGTGAATGGCTGGAGAACGGCAAGGCGGTAGATGTAGTGTTCTGTCATAGCGACCTTGCTGCTGTGGGAGCTTACGAGGCTGCAAAAGAGTTGCACAAAGAGCGTGAGATACGCTTTCTTGGCATCGACGGACTGCCGGGCGAGGGTCTTGACGCTGTGCAGAACGGACAACTCGCTGCCTCGTACATCTATTCTACGCATGGCGAGGAAGTGATAGCTCTCGCTCTGCGCATACTTGAGGGTAAGCCGTTCAAGCGTACGAACAACCTGAAAAGCATTGTCGTCACGCCGCAGAACGTGGCAGACATAGCGCTGAGCAGCCACTCGCTGCAGAAGCAGAACTCCTATCTCTCCACCATACAGACAAAGCTTGAGACCTATCTCGGCTTCTATCACATACAGCGCGCGCTGCTCATAGTGTCGCTGCTCGTCATCCTGCTGCTGGCTGTAGCCGTGTTCACTACATGGCGTGTCGTGCGCGCCACGCGCCGTGCCAACCGCCGCATGCGCGAACTGAATGATGAGCAGACTCGATTCTTCACAAACGCGTCACATCAGTTGCGCACGCCGCTCACGCTTATAGCCGGACCGGTCAAACAACTCGCAGAAGGCAAGGGCGACCGGCAGCAGTTGGTGGGCATCGTGCAGCGCAACGTAGAACAGTTGCAGCGCCTTGTGAGCGACGTGCTGCTGTTCCGTCGCGAGAACAGCGCCACCGTTGACGACACAACTGCAACTACCGACGAGCAACTCCTGGCAAGTCGCAAGGCTGTGCAGGAGAGTCGTCACGACACGCTTATCAACGACAATGCCGAAGAACTCGCCACGGTGCTCATCGTCGACGACAACGCCGATATGCGTGCTTATCTGCGCACGCTGCTGCTCGACCGCTATTATGTTATAGAAGCTGCCGACGGACAAAGCGGACTGAAGCTCGCGGTGGAGAGCGTGCCCGACATCGTAGTGTCGGACGTGATGATGCCCGTAATGGACGGACTCGCCTTCTGCACCCGTCTTAAGCAACACGAGGCAACAAGCCACATTCCCGTGTTGCTGCTTACAGCACGCAGCAGCGAGCAGCAGTACATCGAAGGATTGCAGACCAGTGCCGACATATACATGACAAAGCCGTTCAGCGCCGACTTGTTGCTTGCCAACATCGCCTCGCTGCTTGCCAACCGTCAGAAGCTGCGCCAACTGTTCAACACTCAACACCTCAACACTCAACACCACACCATCTCAACATTCAACATTCAACACTCAACATCCCCTTCGCCCGACCGTCGCTTCCTCGATACCTTCCTCAAGGCAATGGAGAAGCACATGTCGAATACCAATCTCAAGATAGAAGATCTGGGCGACGAAGTAGGACTCTCGCGTGTGCAGCTCTATCGCAAGGTGAAGGCGCTTACGGGCATGACTCCCGTCGAGATTTTGCGCGAGACACGACTCAAGCGCGCCATGCAGCTGCTCAAAACAACAGATAAAACAGTATCAGAAATAGCTAACGAAGTGGGATTTGCCACCCCGGGCTACTTCTCCTCATGCTTCAAAAAGCAGTATGACAAGTATCCGACAGATGTCAGAGAGGAGATGAAGGTTTAGTTTTTCGTGAAAAATATGAAAAAAAACTCAACGTTTTTGACTATTTAGTCAACGATTGTTGCATGTAACATGAGTGATATTTTGTGAACGATTCATGAAATATCACTCATCTTTTGTTTTATAACTTTGCAACCGTAAAACTTAAACCCAAAACAAAAAACGTAAAACTTATGAAAAAAGCAAAAGTAGCTTTAGTAAGTATGCTCATGTTCGCCGGATCTGGCGCATACGCTCAGACCAACGGCATAGGCGGAACGGTGACCGACAACACTGGTGAGCCCATCATCGGTGCATCTGTAAAGGTTAAAGGAACAAAAAATATGGGCACTGTGACCGACATTGACGGCAACTTCAAACTTGACGTGAAGCCAGGCGAAACCCTTATCATCTCTTATATAGGTTGCAAAGACCAGGAGGTGAAGGCAGGCGAAAACCTCAAGATTGTGCTTCAGGACAACTCAGAGGTTCTCGGCGAAGTGGTAGTAACGGGTTATCAGGTGCAGCGCAAGGCCGACTTGACGGGTTCTGTATCTGTAGTAAGCACCAAAGACCTCAAGTCGACAGCCGACACAGATCCTATGCGTTCGCTTCAAGGCAAGGTGCCGGGCATGACTATTACCACCGACGGTTCGCCAATTGGCACCGGTACGGTTCGCATTCGTGGTATCGGTTCGTTCAATTCTTCTCAAGATCCTCTCTTTGTTATCGACGGTGTGCCTACCACCACAACCCTCAACTCGCTCAACATGAACGATATTGAGAGTATGCAGGTGCTCAAGGATGCTGCTTCGGCATCTATCTATGGTTCGCGTGCTGCCAACGGCGTAATCATCATCACCACAAAGCATGGCAAGAAGGGTAGCAAGCTGAATGTCGACTTCTCAGCAAACCTTACTGCTCAGTTCTACAACTCGCAGTCGATGATGAAGCTCTGCAACACCTCAGAGTATGCAACGGCAATGGCTCAGGCTGCACTCAACGATGGTCTTGACCCCGTGGCTTATGCCCACAACTATGGTCTTGACCTCAATGCCTCTACCGGCCGCACCATCAAGGCATACGATCCTGCCTCAAAAAGCTATAAGACATATACCGTAAACGGTGCATACGACGGCTATATCAATGCAAAGAAAACAATGCGACTGTCGGACACCGACTGGCTTGATGAGATTTCGCGCACCGGTTTCATGCAGAACTACGACCTCTCTCTGTCGGGTGCCACCGACAAGTTCACTGGTCTTTTCTCGGCAGGCTACAAGAAGAACGACGGTATCTTGAAGTATTCTAACTTCGAGAACTTCTCTGCCCGATTCAATTCTACATACAATGTGAATAAGATTGTAAGTGTAGGCGAGAACGCTACGGTTACTTACTCGAAGCAGGTAAATAGCGCACCGATGGAGAATGCGTTGAAGATGTCGCCTACGGTGCCCGTATATGAAGAAGACGGCACTACATTCGCTGGTCCGGTGGGTGGTATGAGCGACCGTCAGAACCCTCTGCGCGAGATGTACATGAACCGCGACAACGCACAGAAGATATGGCGTGTGTTCGGCAATGCCTATGTAGATGTGAAACCGCTGAAGGGCCTTGTGCTCCGTTCTAATTTCGGTCTCGACTACTACCATTCGTTCATTCGCTCGATGAACCACACGTTCAAGTCGGACATCGTGAACAACGACATACCAAGCACCACACTCTCTGCCCACGACGACGTGCGTTGGACATGGAGTAACACAGCCAACTACAACTTCAAGATTGCACGCGACCACGACTTCACGGTGCTTGCCGGTATGGAACTGCACAAGCAGACCGTAGAGGATATGGGTGCGTATGCCCAGAGCTTCGTGATAGAGGACAAGGACTATATGTGGCCTGATGCCGCTACGGGTATTGAGCGCGCTACGGGTATCGGCTCTGGCTACTCGCTGGCTTCGTTCTTTGGTAAGGTCGACTACAACTGGCAGGACCTTATCCTTGCTTCGTTCACCATACGTCGCGATGGTAGCTCGCGTTTCGGCAAGAACAATCGCTATGGCAACTTCCCTGCAGCTACTTTGGGCTATCGCCTTTCGAAGAACCTCAAAGCAAACTGGATTGACGATATTAAGATTCGTGCCTCATGGGGTAAGACTGGTAACCAGGAGATTTCCAACACAGCTCGCTACGGCTTGTATGTAGCCGACTACGGATTAGACCGTGTTACATCTACTGCTTACGATATCTATCGTCAGGGTACAGGCATCTTCCCGTCAGGTTTCCGCGCAACTCAGACTGCGAACGACAACTTGAAGTGGGAGACAACAATACAGTATAACGTTGGTGCCGACTTCTCTTTGCTCAACCAGGAACTCTACGGATCGGTTGATGCATATATTAAGGATGTAAAGGACATGCTTATCTCGCCGGCATTCCTCGGAGCAGTGGGCGAGGGCGGTTCCACATGGTCGAACGGTCCGTCGCTTCGCAACGTGGGTATGGAGGCAAGCGTGGGCTACCGCCACATCACGAAGTATGGTCTGCGCTACGACGTGACTGCCAACATCGACTTCTTCCGCAACAAAGTGACGTATCTGCCTTCTACCACAACCGGCTCGTATGCACACACAATGAAGGAGAACCTCGTGCAGTCGAAGAAGCCTTACGGCTCTATCGTGGGCTACGTTGTAGATGGACTCTACCAGAACAGCGAGGAGGCAAAAGCCTCTGGTCAGCCTAACGCTCGTGTGGGCGGATTGAAGTATGCCGACCTCGACCACAACGGCACTATCGACGCAAAGGATCAGACATGGATCTTCAATCCGGTGCCCGACTTCAACTGGGGTCTTAACGTGCAGCTCGGATACAAGAACTTCGACCTCTCTATGTTCTTCCAGGGAGTATGCGGCGTAGATGTTTACAACAACCAGAAATTCCAGACCGACTTCTGGAGCATCACCGACGCCGGAAGCAACAAGGGCAACCGTATGCTTGGCGCTTGGACCGAGGACAACACTTCGTCTAAGATACCGGCGCTCACAACCAACAACACCGGTGACGAGGGACGCGCTTCTACTTACTTCGTAGAACACGGCAACTGGATGAAGCTCCGCACGCTGCAGCTTGGCTACAACTTCAGCGACTCGCTCCTGAAGAAGCTCCACATGACATCGGCTCGTGTATATGTTTCGGGTCAGAACCTCTTCACATGGAAGAGCAGCAGCTTCACCATCTCCGACCCCGAGAACCCCAACTGGGCATATCCTCACTCTTCTTCAGTGTCGTTCGGACTGCAGCTCAGTTTCTAAGGAGCTATTGATATTACAAAGAAGTCAAAACAATTTAAAGAATCAGAACAATGAAAAATTTATCTAAATATATATTTGCAGCGATGCTCACGCTCGGCACTGTAACATCGTGCAGCGATTTCCTCGACGACTCTCCGCAGGGTGTAGTCGATCAGGACAAGGCTTTCAAACTCCCCGACGATATGGTCAATTCGGCATACGCCATGCTCGGCGACTGCTGGTACTCTTATCCGTTCAATCTCTGGCCTTACGGCGATTTGTCGTCAGACGACTGTTTGAAGGGCGGATCGGGCACTACCGACACGGGCTATCATCCGATGGAGATTTGGTCGACCATGACTTCTACACCGGGCGAGTTCGACGAACTTTGGTATCGCCTCTACTGTGCTGTTAGCCGCTGCAACCGCGCGCTGCTCTCGCTTGAGCAGTATGGCGACAGCAAACTTGGCGAGGAGGTGACGAAGCAGCGTGTGGCAGAGGTGAAGTTCCTGCGCGCCCACTTCTACTTCAAGCTCATCACCATGTTCCGCCAGGTGCCTTGGATTGACGAGAACGTAATGAAGAACAATCTTCAGGAGAAGACCCGCAACGACGAGTTTACATACCAGGAGTTGTTCGGTAAGATTATAAACGACTTCAAGGAGGCATACGACGTGCTGCCCGAGATGCAGAAAGAGCAGAACCGCGTCAACCGCGTTGCTGCTGCGGCATATCTCGCCAAGTGCTATCTGACGCTTGCCTACGGCGACGGCTACGAGGCAACCAACGGCTACGACCACGTCAACAGGGAGTATATGCAGAAGGTGATTGAATACACAAACGTGGTGAAGAACTCGCCCTACTTCGGCTATCTTGAAGACTACGGCGACATCTTCCTGCCCGAACATAAGAACAGCAAGGAGAGTGTGTTCGCTGTGCAGACTTCCGACTACAAGGACGACAATACCACCTTCGGACGCGCCAACTGGAGCAACGTGCTCAACGGTGTTTGGGGAATGTGGTCGTGCGGATGGGACTTCCACAAGCCGTCGCAGGACCTCGTGAACGCCTTCAAGACAAAGAACGGACTGCCCGAGTTTGACGATTATAACAAGCATATCGACTATCCCGTCAACGGCCAGCCTACCACCCAGAAATGGGATCCGCGTCTCTTCCACACCGTGGGTATGCCTACTTTCCCGTACAAGTACGAGAAGGAGTATACGCTCACAAAGGCTAACAGTCGCACACCGAACACTTACGGCTACTACTGCTCTATGAAGGAGGTGCCGCAGCGCTCTAAGGGCGAGACCTACAACGGCTCATGGCAGGCGTTCGCTATGAACGACTATGTGTTCCGCTTCTCTGATGTGATGCTCATGCGTGCAGAGGCTCTCATCGAGACCGACCAGCTTGCTGAGGCTCGCACCATAATCAACGACATTCGCCAGCGTGCGAAGAACTCTGTAGACAAGCACATCGCTTACGCCAAGGATCAGTGCGAGATAGCGCTCTATCCCGAGTCTTACTTCCAGAACAAGGAGACGGCACGCAAGTGTCTGCGCTGGGAGCGCCGTCTGGAGCTTGCAATGGAGAACGGACGCTACTTCGACCTGCGTCGCTGGGGATTGGCTTCAAAGACTCTCAACGCCTACTTTGCAAACGAGAAGAACGACGTGTACGACGGACAGACATACGCTACGTATCTTAAGGATGCCCACTACACGGCTGGCAAGAACGAGTTCTACCCGATTCCTTACAACCAGCTCTACTATGTGCCTGGCTTGTATAAGCAGAACAAGAACTACTAAAGGATGTCACCGATATTCGGAGTAAATATAAAACCTTTAATACGAAAAAGCGGAGGATATCACACCTCCGCTTTCTTGTACTGTGTAAAGCGCAATAGCACGAATGTTGCATCTGTAGCAAATATGTTGTGCAATGCGATTATTACAACTTTATGTAACATAATTTTCGCTCTGCTCGGCACGTTTAGCGTAATTTTGCTGCAGAAATTAATTCTCAACTCAACTAATAACTAAAAGTTTCATACGCAATGAACAATTCCAATCAAAGCAAACTGACACTCATCCCGGTGATGATTGCCTTCTTCACTATGGGCTTCGTTGACCTGGTCGGTGCGGTTTCAAACAACATGCAGGAAGACTTCGGACTCTCCGATTCCGCTGCAAACTTCTTCCCCTCGCTCGTGTTCTTCTGGTTCCTTATCTTCTCTGTGCCTACGGGCATGCTCATGAATAAGATAGGTAGAAAGAAGACCGTGCTGCTTTCAGTAGTAATTACAACATTGGCTGTGTTCCTGCCGCTCTTCGACAGTTTTATGCCTACAAAGGGGAGCCAGCTCTGGCTGATGTACATCTCTTTCTCGCTGCTCGGCATAGGCAACGCCATCATGCAGACCGGCATCAATCCGCTCGTGACGATGCTCGTTAAGGGTCACTTGGCTTCGACGCTCACCTTCGGTCAGTTCGTTAAGGCTATCGCTTCGTTCATCGCTCCGCTCATCGCTGCTTGGGGCGCTACCACTACAGCTCCTATCCTCGGACTCAGCTGGCGCATCCTATTCCTGCTCTTCTTCGTTATAGGTATGGTGGCTACGCTGTGGCTCGGCATGACACACATCGAGGAAGAACCTATCGAAGGCAAGGCTTCTGGCTTCGCCGACTGTCTGAAGATGCTCGGTTCGCCTATCATCCTGCTCTCGTTCGTCGGCATTATGTGCCACGTGGGTATCGACGTAGGCACAAACGCCGTTGCACCGAAAGTGTTGTTCGAGCGTCTTGGCGGTGCCAGCGACTCGCTCAGTCAGTTCGAGTACGCTACGTCAATCTACTTCGCGTTCCGTACGCTCGGTTGTTTCACCGGCTCAATCCTTATGCGCAAGCTCAATATCCGCACCTTCTTCACAATCATCGTGCTGATGATGGCGCTCTCTATGGTCGGCTTGGTGTTCGGCACAGAGAAGTGGGAGCTTTGGGCAGCTATCGCTCTCGTAGGCTACGGCAACTCTAACGTGTTCTCTATCGTCTTCTCGCAGGCTATGCTCTCTGCTCCAGAGAAGAAAAACGAGGTTTCGGGCCTTATGATCATGGGTCTGTTCGGCGGTACCGTCTTCCCGCTCCTTATGGGCTTCGCCAGCGACGCCGCAAAGGCTGCCGGCGCTCAGTATCCGCAGGTTTGGGCTGCTGCTGTGATGGCTATTGGCGTGCTCTATCTGCTCAGCTATATACCTAAAGTAAAGCAGAACTAATTTAAAAGTAAAAAAGTAAAAGAGTAAAAAAGTAAAAAGCCCCTCCCAACCCTAAAGCCCCTCCCAACCCTCCCCGTCGGGGAGGGCTTAGTTAGCCTAAAAATGCTTAGAAAGGCTTAGTTTGCCTTGGCTTAGGACGGCTTAAAAAGGCTTAGGAAGGCTTAAACGCTGCCTTAGGAAGGCTTATTCAAAAAAAACAATAACTGAAGACAATAAAACTATGGAAAAGAAATATGTAGTAGGACTCGGTGAGGCACTCTGGGACGTGCTTCCTGAAGGTAAGAAACTTGGTGGTGCACCGGCTAACTTCGCGTTCCACGCCGGTCAGTTCGGCTTGAACTCAATCGCTGTGAGCGCTCTTGGTGAGGACAAGCTCGCTGACGAGACCGTGCAGCAGCTCGAGGAGAAGGGCTTGCAGTATTGCATGCCGCGCGTGCCTTATCCAACCGGCACCGTGCAGGTGAAGCTTGACGACGAGGGCATACCTACATACGACATAAAGGAGAATGTGGCGTGGGATAACATCCCGTTCACCGACGAGGTGAAGGCTATTGCCGAGAACACTGAGGCTGTGTGCTGGGGCTCGCTCGCCCAGCGCAACGTGGTTAGCCGCGAGACAATCTACAAGTTCCTCGACGCTGCACCTGCCGACTGCATGAAGATATTCGACATCAACCTGCGCCAGGACTTCTACACAAAGGATGTTATCTGCGAGAGCATGAAGCGCTGCAACGTTCTTAAGATCAACGACGAGGAGCTTGTGCTCATCGGCAGAATGTTCGGCTATCCGGGCTTGGACATCGAGAACAAGTGCTGGCTCATCCTCGGCAAGTACGACCTCGATATGCTCGTGCTCACCTGCGGCGTAAACGGCTCGTACGTGTTCACACCAGGCGAGATGTCGTTCCAGCCCACACCGAAGGTTGAGGTGGCTGACACCGTTGGCGCAGGCGACTCGTTCACGGGTACATTCTGTGCTTCTATCCTCGCCGGAATGACGGTTGCTGAGGCTCACGAGCGCGCAGTGAGAGTGAGTGCATACGTCTGCACGCAGAACGGCGCAATGCCCGTACTGCCTGAGGAGGTGAAGTAAAGCCCATCGCAAAATTTGTTGTTAGAGTTAGAAGCCGGAGGCATCGTTGCCTCCGGCTTTTTTCGGTTATATCATACAAACGTTTTTCTGTTTCAGATTAAAGCAGTAACTTTGCGGCTAAATAGGAGGTATGGGCATCTTGCCCATACCACGCACCCACACGCACCCACAAACGCTTTTAAAAGTAAAAAAGTAAAGAAGTAAAAACATATATGAAATCACTAAGCCGCATCCTTAAAGGCAACCCTACAGTGACAGAGAGCACGGTCTATTACGTGCTCGTCATCTGTTGCATATCCCACTTTCTGAACGACATGATACAGTCGATCATTCCGTCTATCTATCCTATCCTCAAGGATAAGTTCGACTTCTCGTTCGCGCAGATAGGTATCATAACGCTCGTCTTTCAGATGACATCCTCCATTCTGCAGCCCTTCACCGGACTGTCTGCCGACCGCCATCCTCGCCCCTATGCGCTCTCCGTCGGCATGTGCTTCACGCTCGCCGGACTGCTCATGCTTGCGTTCGCCGAGAACTATCTGCTCATACTGCTGGCTGTTAGCGTCGTGGGCTTTGGCTCGTCCATGTTCCACCCTACGGCGTCGCGCGTAGCACAACTGGCGTCGGGCGGCAAGAAGAGTCTCGCACAGTCTATCTTCCAGGTGGGCGGCAACGGCGGTTCGGCGCTCGGTCCGTTGCTCGCAGCGCTCATCATCCTGCCCTTCGGACAGCACGCCATATCGTGGTTCGCCATAGCCGCCCTGCTCGCAGCACTCATCATGGTGCGCCTCGGAGCGTGGTATAAAGCCCGCCTGCAGTATGCCGTGAAGCATCCGCGCAAGGCGGAAGTGCTGAACACGCACATCTCCCGACGCGCAAAGTACGGCGCATTGCTCATACTCATCCTGCTCGTCTTCTCGAAATACTTCTACACATCATGCATCACGAGCTACTTCACGTTCTACCTCATCGACAAGTTCGGCGTCTCGGTGCAGGCTTCGCAGATATGCCTCTTCGTGTTCCTCGCCGCCTTCGCCATCGGCACGCTCGCCGGCGGCGTGTTCGGCGACCGTTTCGGACGCAAGTACGTGATATGGTTCTCCATCCTTGGCGCGGCTCCGTTCGCCCTCGCCATGCCATACGTCAATCTGACGTGGACCATCGTGTTCACCTTCCTCTCTGGACTCATCATCGCCTCGGCGTTCTCTTCGATAGTGGTCTACGCCACCGACCTCATGCCCGACAAAGTAGGACTCATCGCCGGCATCTTCTTCGGCCTTATGTTCGGACTGGGCGGCATCGGTTCGGCGTTCTTCGGATGGCTCGCCGACAAGACCAGCGTCGAATTCATCTTCAAGGTAAGCGCATTCCTGCCGCTGCTCGGCATCATCGCCGGACTGCTGCCCGATACGCAGAAGAAGTAGTGCTTTTAAACTCTCCAATACACTTTTCCTATATTTTTGATATTTCAAAAATACACTTTTCCTGTCTTTTTGAAGTATCAAAATTACACTTTTCCTATAAAACAAGTAAATGCAGTAAATAGACATGAAAAAGACAATACCAGTTATAGGTATGGCGTGCGTTGTCTGCGCCGCCAACGTAGAGAATACGCTCCGTAAGTTGCGGGGCGTCAACTCGGCTACAGTAACTCTGTCTACACGCACGGTGCTTGTAGACTACGACCCAGAGGTGATTACGCTCGACGATATGAAGCGCGAGGTGAGCAACGCCGGCTACGACCTCGTGGTGGAGAGCGACCGCAACGCCGAGGAGATTAACCGCCGCGAGTATACGCTGCTGCGCCGTCGTACGCTGCTTTCGTGGCTGTTCGCTGCGCTCACGATGTACTTCGGCATGAGCGGCGACGGAGCGTTCAACAACCAAATCTGCCTCATACTCGCTCTCTTAAACATGTTCTACTGCGGCAGACGCTTCTATGTGTCGGCGGCAAAACAGATAACGCATCGCACGGCGAACATGGACTCGCTCGTGGCGCTGAGCACGCTCATAGCGTTCCTCTTCAGCACGTTCAACACGTTCTTCGGCGAGGCGGTTTGGGGCGCACGCGGCATAGAGTGGCACACCTACTTCGACGCTTCGGTGATGATAATCACGTTCGTGCTCACCGGTCGGTGTCTTGAGGAGAAAGCGAAAGACAGCACGGCGAGCAGCATACGCCAGCTCATGGGCATGCAGCCCAAGACGGCGCGCATCGTGACGCACGAGAAGATCGAAGGCTCGGACGACTACCGCATGGAGGAGGTGCCTATCTCGACGATTCAGATTGGCGACACAATAGAGGTGCGCGCCGGAGAGAAGATTCCGGTGGACGGCGTGGTGTGCTCGGCTGAGAGTTTCATGACTGCAGATGCGGCGTACGTAGACGAGGCTATGATAAGCGGCGAACCTACACCGGCTATGAAGAAAGCAGGCGACACCGTGCTCGCCGGAACCATACCCAGTCAGGGCAAACTGCGTATGCGTGCGCGTCAGATTGGCGAGAACACAGCTCTTGCGCACATCATACGCATGGTGCAGGAGGCGCAGGGCAGCAAGGCGCCCGTGCAGCGCATCGTAGACCGAGCCGCACGGGTGTTCGTGCCGACGGTGGCTGCCATCGCACTGCTCACGTTCTGCGTGTGGTGGGCTGTAGGAGGCAACGCCGCACTGCCGCACGCTATTCTCTCGGCTGTGGCTGTGCTCGTCATAGCCTGCCCCTGCGCAATGGGATTGGCTACGCCGACGGCGCTCATGGTGGGCATCGGCAAGGCGGCGCAGAAGCAGATTCTCATAAAAGACGCGTCGGCGCTGGAGAACCTGCATAAGATTCAGGCACTCGTCGTCGACAAAACGGGCACGCTCACCATCCCCAACCCGAACATCGACTTCACACGCCCGTCTGACATACCGCTCGAAGAGCGCGAAACGCTGAAGCCTAACGCCAAGGAGGCGATAGCGGCTCTGCAGCGTGCAGGCATTGAGGTGTACATGATGAGTGGCGACAAGGAGGAGGCAGCGCACTATTGGGCTGCTGAGGCTGGCATACGCAACTATCGCAGCAAGGTGTTGCCGGGCGACAAGCAGGCGCTCGTGCAGCAACTTCAGAGCGAAGGCAAGCGCGTGGCTATGGTGGGCGACGGCATCAACGACACGCAGGCGCTCGCCCTCGCCGATGTGGGCATAGCCATCGGTCGCGGCACAGATGTGGCGATGGACGTGGCGCAGATAACGTTGATGGGCGACGACCTCATGGCGCTGCCCGAAGCCGTAAAGCTCAGTAGACGTACCGTGCGCATGATATGGCAGAACCTCTTTTGGGCATTCGTCTACAACATCGTTTGCATACCCCTCGCCGCCGGTGCCCTACACATCTTCGGCGTCGACTTTCAGATAACGCCGATGTGGGCAAGCGCCCTGATGGCGTTCTCAAGCGTAAGCGTAGTGCTCAACTCGCTGCGCCTGCGCTACGCGTAACGGATTGTTTACCGGACAGCAATAATTTATAATTTGTCATTACGCAACAGCTTTCCCAACACTACAACAACCCCTTAATAAACTGAGCACAGCTTTTGCAGATTCTCTTCGAAGTGTTCTTTGTCGATGGCGCTGTTCTTTAGTGTAGAGCGATAGTTGTATATTGTTTGTAGCGAGTAGGAGAGGATGCCGGCAATCTTAGGACTTTCCGTTACGCCCAGTCTTACCAAGGCTGCTACACGCAAGCTTGGAGTCAGCTCGTTGTCTTCCTTAAGCTCGATTTGTGCCTCAGGTATCAGCAGTGAGTTCAGTTCATTTACAAACGAGGGATAGAGCGAGAGGAAGATTTTGTCGAACTGCGAGAAGAAGCTCTGGCTCTCCTCTGTGCCTCGCTTTGAAGACGAGAGAATGCTCAGCAGTTCGTTCTGCTGATTGGCTCTAATTTTACGTATTACCAGTTTGCGCTGACTGTCCAACCGCTCAATATACTGATAGCAGAGCATGATAAAGGCATTAGCCATCAACTCACGCTTTGTGTTGGTGTTTTCAAGCTCATCATTTGAGTTCCGAAGCGCTTTGTTTGAGTCCTTAAGCTCGTTGTTTGAGTCCTTAAGCTCGTTGTTAGAGTCTTTAAGTGCTTTGTTGGAGTCTTTAAGCTCGTTGTTAAAGTTCTTAAGTTCATTGTTATTGTACTTAAGTTCATTGTTGTTGTATTTCAGCTCATCATTGGAGTTCTGAAGTGCTTTGTTTGAACTCATTAGCTCATCGTTAGAGTCTTGAAGTGCTTTGTTTGAACTCATTAGCTCATCGTTAGAGTCCTTAAGTGCTTTGTTTGAGCCCTTAAGTTCATCATTAGAGTCCCGAAGCGTTTTGTTTGAGCCCTTAAGTTCATCGTTAGAGTCCCGAAGTGCTTTGTTTGAACTCGTCAGTTCGTCGTTAGAGTCTTGAAGTGCTTTGTTTGAGCCTTTAAGTTCATCGTTAGAGTCCCGAAGCGCTTTGTTTGAGCCTTTAAGTTCATCGTTAGAGTCCCGAAGCATTTTGTTTGAGCCCTTAAGTTCATCGTTAGAATCCCGAAGTGCTTTGTTTGAGCTCGTCAGTTCGTCATTTGAGTCCTGAAACGCTTTGTTAGAGCTTATCAGTTCATCGTTTGAGTCTTGAAGAGCTTTGTTGTCCTTTAGCTGTTGTTTGTTGGTAGCGCTCAACTCTTCAGTCAAGGCTTTCAGTTCCTTCTCCGACAGTTTCAACAAATCTTTTTTCCGGTTGACGTACACTACTACTGCTGCAATGACAACCAACAGCATAAGTATACATATTATCGTCACGTTTTTCCAGATGGCTTCCTTTTGGAGCTTTTCATTGTAAGCTGACAATATTACATGCAGGTTGGCGTATAGCTCCACACGTTGCAGACGACTATTATAGTCATGTGCGTCTTTCAATGTTTGATTGATATATTTCCGGGCTTTGTCAAGATCATTCTTGTTTTTATAAAGCAACAGAGCAACATCCTGCAATGCCAGACTCTCATTGTTAGCCGACATTACATCGCTAATGGCAGCAAGCAGCAGATAACGCCTCTGCTGCTCCCACAGTTTATTGTTGCCGTAAGCCTTCGACAGAACGCATGCCGCCCTGCCGTACATGCGGTTTTCGGGTCCGAACATTTGCATTGCCTTATTCAATGAAGCACTAATCTCATTGATACTCCTGCCTGAGTAAAAGAGGTTAATACCCTTCATGTAATAATACATTGCACTATTCTTCGGACAGTAGTATAGAGCCTTGCTGATATATTCCTTGAACAGTTCGTTATAATGTTGGCTGAACTCCATTTTCTGACAATGTGCATTCAGATTGTAATAAAGTGAACTCTGGGCGCAGTAGAAAAGGAAATTTTGCTTTGGATCGGATTGTGATATCTCGATTTTGTCCAGATTTTCCTTCGCCTCAATATAGAAGCCTCGTTCAATCAGCAGACTTGCCTTTGTAATCAGGAATCGGTTGCAATAATCAGAATTGCCAGTCTGTTTGGCAAGGCTTATTCCCCTTTGGACATACACCATTGCCGAGTCGTAAACGTATGACCTATACTCGTTTGCCAACTGTTCATATATGCGTAGCTTGTCTGTTGCAGCGGTCACGAATTTAGCTCCAAGCTTAATGTCTTTTAGCCTTTTTTCTTTTATGACATCATAATCCGCACTATGGGCTATTACTGAGTCTAATCTTTCGTAAAGTTTGTTATTGTCTGCGCGAGCATTAATGATCGACAGACAGATAGTTATGGTTAATATCAATATCCTCATGGTCTTTAAATATTTAGATTTTACCTTTTCTATCTACAAATATATAGATTTTTTATTAGATATATTATATGAACTTTCTACTTTTTTTTAATCGTTTTTTTTCGATTCTTACTTTCTTTTACCCCCCCCGTTGCGTAAGTTGCTGTTTATCTGGTAGTTGTGAATTCCTCATATTACTCATACTTACTGGAAGCTTACTCAATGCACTTTAACCTCCAGAATGTATATACCTTTGCACCGAAAATTTTGAGAGGCGCAAATTCCGAATTTAGAAGAAACGTTTTGATTGAAATAATAATACGTATAATACGATAAAATCAAAAAACTTTTTTAATGATGTCAATGAGATTTTTCAGGAAAATTTGTTTTGTCGTAACTCTCTTGCTTTTGGCTATGCCAATGGTTGCAGCAACCGCAAATGGTGTTGGCAAAAGCAAGAAGAAGGTTTGGCAAGATTCAGATCCGTCTAAGGAGAATTATTTTAACAACCGTCGTGCTCTCGTAGGACCGGGATGTACAATCAATAGCATTGGTGATGGTGTTCAGGTGGTTTCTGGAACAGCTAATCTTCAGAACCTTTGCAACGAGAATATGGATGATTATGCTACGATTCCGGCGCTTGTTGGAGCAACCGTAGTAGCAAGTCCTATTATCAGCGTTAAGGACAATCAGCATTATTATGCTGGTGGTACAGAGGCTGGTTTTGTCATTTGTGCAACATCAGAGGCAAGCATCCTTACTCTCGATTTAGCAAACTTCTACAAAATACAGTTTCTTAGGGACGGAGAAAAGGTTGGCGATCTCCAGTCGATTTCTACCGGTAAGTCTGTCACTGGTCTTGGACTGTCGCTGTTGACAATCCCTGGTTCTGACCAGGTCAACAAATTGTACATGTCAACTGCCCCTGGCAATTTTGATGAAATCAAGCTTGTTCAGTGTGGGGTTGATGCCAATGTGCTCTCTGCAATAAATATCAAGTATGCATTTGTAGGCAAGGCTCGTGAGTATACTATTACCAATAATAAGGAGAATGGTATCCAGAACTATGAAAAGGATTATAACCGTAAGACTATAACATTGAGCGGTGACAAAAAATTATATGATGAAGACCTTACAAACTCTGTTCTTAATAATATAGGATCAGTAGATGTTAGAGCCACTCCTACAGATGGCAAGGAGGTTTTCCCTGCTGGTACAGAGATAGGCTTCAAATACAAAATTAAAGATGCTCTAAACCTCGGAGTGGGAGCTTATACCAAAATCACTTTATATAGTAAAGACTATAGCACTGGTCTCTTTGGTAGTAAGCATGATATAGAAACGGAAAGTTATAATGTAAATGTAGGTGTTCTTAAGCTTGGTGTTATTAAAGATGAAAATGATGCCGAAGTCGTTATAAAGTCAACAAAGCCCTTTTCAAAGGCTAAGTTAACTTTCGGTGGTTTAAATATAGAATTAGGTGCAACAACGGTCAACTACGCCTTTGTGCGCATGGCTCCCGATGCAGCTTCCCATCATTGCCCAATAGATGCCACATCAAGTCGCGATGTGTCTGGAAGTGTCAATCAGTTCCAGTTGCAGCACAATAAGGATGTTGATGTGACATGGTCTGTCCAGAGCTATCCAGAGGGTGCCGCTGATGTTGAAGTGGTTGCCACAACAGGCTTGGTAAGCAATTTGTCTCTTCCCGGCAAGTATGTTTTCCGCGCAACAGCTGCTGATGGTTGCTATGAAGAGACAACCCTCAACTATGCTCCCACATATGTTGCGGAGGAACACGGAGTGGATATCCTTGTCAATAAGGAGGGTGAGAAGCCTAAATACGTGTTGAGCGATAAGTTTGGCGGTGGTTTGATACAGATATCCGATAGAATGATGAACCGCTCAGCCATACTTACTACTTCTCTCAACGATTTCGCCTATCGTCAGCCAAGCGTTTCATTGGCTGCCAACACAGGTCTCGTTGGCATCAAGACTGCTGATGGCTCTAACTTTGCTGATGGCTTGAATGGCAATGCAAGAGCTTTCAATGGCAAGATGAAGGTTGGTTTTGTGGTATCTGTTAAGGCTACCGGACTCGATGCTGATGTGCTTAATCTCTACAACATCAAGCTCTACAATAAAGGCAAGGAAGTGACTGGAGATGTAACAACCCATTGGGATGCCATCTCAGCCGGACTTATCGGTAAAGAGGAAACACGTAAAATGTGTCTGAACGTTGAAGTTCCAGCGGGCTGTGCGTTTGATGAAATTGTACTTTATAAAACAGGCGTTCTTTCTGCCGACCTCTCACAGCTCAATATCTACTATGCGTATGTAGCCGATGCTGAGGCAGACAATGCTACAATCAATCCCGTTTACGGCGCTCAAGTGGTATCTACAAATAATACCAATGCATCAATCGACTTTGCAAACACTCAGATTGTCCAAGTTGCCAACATTGGCAACGGCTACGATGAGTTGAGCAATTTGATTGACGACTCGATGGATACATACTTGACTCTCCCGTTGGGTGTAGACTTGGGAGGCTCTACAATCTCAGTCAATATGGGTAAGGTAGTTGATAAGGGACAGCAACTTGTTATGGTAACCCAGAATCTGGCTTTAGGATTGGGTGCAAGTCTGGGCGAAGGTCTAAAGTTGACCACCTATCTTGATGATGAGGAGCAGGAAGAACTGACAAGCTGGAAGGTTCTTGGTGCTGATGTTATTGGCAGTAAGGGCGACAGCTATGCCGTGCTTAATCCAACCAAGTCGTTCGATCAGGTTCGTATCACACCTGTTAAGGCGCTCTCTGCTCTTGAGAATCTTCAGATTAAGGGCTTCGCTCTGCGTACCGACATGAACGACGACGGAACCCTCAACGGATACGACGACCTTCTGGTTCTTGATGAGGACAAGACTCTTGCAGTTACTAAGTCATACACTGGAGCCAAGATGCTGTTGCACCGTACATTCACCAAGAATGCTACCAATGACAAGAAGGGATGGAACTCTATCATTCTTCCCGTCGATATGACAGCAGCTCAGGTGGTGGAAGCCTTCGGTGAGAATACACAGTTGGCAGAATTAAGAGCCTTGGAAGACAACTGGATAGAGTTCTCTACAGTAAACGTAGCCGCTGATGGCGTCGTGCTGCATAAGAATACACCTTATATAATATATCCTACTAAGGAGCCGCTCGGCAACTATTCATACACTATCGACGGTGTTACGAAGATTCTCTACGGTAATGTATATGTAGCCAATGGCATCAACTACGATGACCAGACATCTAATCTGACACACACAGTAAATGGTGGAGGTATGACCTACACTGGTTCGTACAGCAATTCGAATAAAGTGTCAAAGGATTCTTATATGTTCAGCAAGGGTGACTTGGTTCACACAAGTAAAGACCATACTGTAAAGGCTTATCGCTGCTGGCTTAAAGAAGATGCACATTCTGGTCAAATGTTGATGTTCTCGCTTGATGGTAACGGCATAGACGGAACAACCGACATCCACGTGATTGAGGAGAACAAGCAGAATACAAACACCGGCATCTACAACCTTGGCGGTGTGCGCATGAACACCAACAATGTCGATAAGTTGCCGAAGGGTGTGTATGTTGTTAACAACAAGGTAGTGGTAAAGAAATAATATTATAACTGCATTATGAAAAAGAAGAAATACGTAGCTCCGGAGATTAGCGTTATCGAAATGGATCCTTTACAGATAATGGCTGGAAGCCTTGAAAGTGACCGTGGCTGGAGTCCCGACGGTGACGAAAAGGATGGATTCAGCGTCCAGGAAGAAGAGGATGGTGGAGATTATGAATTCTAAATTCTATATAGCTAAGACATTATAATTTTTGATTGTCGTTGAGCGCCTTGCAATGCAAAAGCATCTGCAAGGCGCTTTCTTTGTTATTAATAATGTATAGAGAAGCGGCGGACGGGGTGGGGAAGAGTTGGGCAAGTTGCAATCGTTTGCAGGTGTGTGCGAACACATTAAGGGTTGATGTAGGTCAAAAATAGGCATTTTTATGCGAAAAAAGAGTGTAAACACTTGTTTGTGTACGCAAACAATTGTAACTTTGCATCGTCAAAACAAGGGAACCGTGAGGCAACCGCTTGATTAACAACATTAGGTAAAAGGTATTGAAAGGATAATTCAATAGGAAAGTCTTAAGGGTAAAGAAGATTCAGGACGACATCAGAAGGTAAAAGATTAGGATAACAACACCGAAAGGTATTAGGTAAAGGTAAAAGATTAGGTAAAGGTAAAAGATTGAACAAGAGAGGATGACTTCTGATAAGGTATTATAAAAGGTGAAAAGTAAAGGGTAACTTTGGTAAAGGTCTTAAGTTTTGAGAGGTAAAGAAGTTTTTAGGTAAAGATTGTCAATAAAAGGTATATAGTTTGGTAGTTTTAAAGGTTAATAAGTAGAAAGGTTATGTTGATGACGGTAATGATGAGCCTATTTGCAGCGACTGCTGCAATAGGAATGTGGGGAGAAGACAACAATAAATAGTCTTTCTCGCCACTCAAAATGAGACGGGAGTCTTGTTAAATAGTCGAGAAAATAAAAAAGTTAAGAGAGTGTAAAATAAACTGTGTCAGGCTATAATAATAATAGTTTAACACAGTTTT
>ENA-ORNF01000210-ORNF01000210.1-human-gut-metagenome-genome-assembly--contig:-NODE-210-length-60463-cov-3.723249_pt1 | contig 60463 bp, 30 predicted proteins | sample MGYA00242110_ERZ509012 | MGnify/ENA primary metagenome ERZ509012 (study PRJEB26280, sample SAMEA2338714) | human gut metagenome | biome: human gut; feature: human-associated habitat; material: faeces... | reverse complement strand
TGAAACAAAATCGACGCTTTCTGCGTCTAATCAGTGAAACAAGGGAAAACGGACGAACGGGAAGATGAAGAATTTATGAATTTTGCATTTTCCTGTTCCCTTATTTTCGGGCATTTGAACTTCTGCAGCAAGCAGACCTCTCGCACCGGGTATCAAGACTTTTGTCACTCTGTTTTGTGCAACAGCACATAGGCTCATTGAAGCGCACAATAATCCAAGAAGTATTCGTTTCATCATAATAACTGTTCTTTTATGGTGCGAAAATACAATATAGATAACACAAAATCAAGCAAAAACAACGGATTATAAACAGAAGTCTGTTTAGTGTCATCGTCTGTCCAAAATCTTCATCGCTTATGATTAGAGAACTGTTACATTTGTCTCCAAGTTTATTGATAATTTCAAAACTGATTTACTATGAATAAGAAAAAACTGATTATGTGGTTGTGCATTTTGTGCTGCTGCGCTACTTTGAGTGCCCAGTATGGCACGCTTACTTCGCCCATTGTGGGCAATGACGACTCTGTAACATTTCGCTACTATGCTCCTTATGCCAAAAGTGTATTGGTGAACGGACAGTTTATGGTGGGAGATATTCCCTTGATAAAGGATGACAAAGGTGTATGGAGTGTGACAGTGAAACCCGAAAAGGCGGATATTTATCCTTATAACTTTATTGTGGACGGAACGCGTCTGAACGACCCGGGTAATAAACTGCTTTCGCCCACCGATGCTTTCAAATCCAGCTTGCTGGAAATGCCCGATCCCGATGCTTTGTATACTATCAATCCGGTGCCTCACGGCAAAGTGCACTATTGTACTTATCGTTCGCACGTGTTGCAGCAGTATCGCACGGTAGTAATTTATACTCCTGCCGAATATGACCTTTCTGCCGGCAAAAAATATCCGGTATTCTATTTAGTGAGCGGAACGACCGATTCGGAAGAGTCATGGTACAAGACGGGACGCGCCAACACGATTTTGGACAACCTCATTGCTCGCGGACAAGCTGAGCCTATGATTGTGGTAATGCCTTATGGTTATATGAACGGCGGTACACCCCGTCCTCACACCATGGAGGCCGGTGAGATGTACAACACCTTTGCCCGCGAATTGACGGAGTGCGTCATACCTTATGTGGAACAGAACTTCCGTACGATAAACGACCGCGACCATCGTGCCATTGCCGGCTTTTCACGTGGTGGCGGACAATCCATGTTTACTGCTTTGAAGCATTCCGACCGGATTGGTTGGATGGGATCATATAGCGCTTACCTCACTCCACAGGTGATGGAAAAATATTTTCCCAACCTAAAAGAAAAGGCCAATAGCCTGAACATGCTGTGGTTTTGTGTAGGCAAAGATGATATTCTCTACAAGGAAGTTATCAGCAATACGAAGTATTTCAATGAAAAGGGTATTCATTATGAGATAGACGACCGTGAGGGAGCACACACTTGGATGCATGCCCGTTATTGTCTGGCCGAAACTTATAAGAAATTGTTTAAAGACAAGAAAGAGAGTGAGAAGTATCCCGGCATTATGATTGATGCCAGCACTCTTCCTGGATTCAGTGTTTTCTATCCTACCAATCTGAAGGAGATGGTGGCCAAGCAGGGACGGTTGCCGGTATACATTCATGGCAATGGTGCCTGTACGCACTATTCAGGCGATTATCAACCGATGTTTGTCGAGATGGTGAAGAACGGCTATGTGGTTATCTCGGTAGGTGCGGTAGACGGAGATATCACAGTCAGCGATATGGATGATAACCTGCTGGATGCTGTCGATTGGGTTTGCAGGCAGTCTTCCACTTCCGGCAGTGATTTCTATCAGATGATTGACCGTTTCAAGATTGCTGTGGGCGGACACTCTTGTGGGGGCGCACAGGCCATTTCCGTTTCTTACGATCCGCGTGTTTCCACTACGATGGTACTTAATGCCGGTATGGGCAATATTGAAATGGCACATGCTAATGCCAATAGCCTGAAGCAGTATCATAAGCCGGTGATTTACCTCATCGGAGGGCCTAAGGATATAGCTTACAGCAATGCCAATATCGATTTCGAATCCATCAATCATGTACCAGTGGTTTCGGTGAACTTCCCTGTGGGGCATGCCGGAACCTACAAACAACCCGAAGGTGGTGTATTGGGCAAAGTAGCATTGATGTGGCTCGATTGGCAGCTGAAAGGTAAGAAAGAAGCATCCAGATTCTTTCTTGATGCCGGCTGGCGCAAGAAAAATTTCCCGGAATGTGACTTTAAATCCAAGGGTCTGAAATAAAATGAAAGGATGATAGGAGAGCGTGGGTTCTAACAGATAGAGGGTGTTTTGTAAGCAGTATACAGCTTCACGTGTAAGATGTATACTGCTTCACAGGCAGGGCCACACACGTGCTTTGGTATAGTTCAATGCCTACGATAGTGTAAGCCAACACGTACTAATGCATAAGCTGAAACATTACTATGTGTAGCCCGAGACATGCTAAGACAATGTAAACCTGGCAATCTCAACATGTACGCTAAACACGCCAAGCAACTAATGATGTTCCAGGTATGAATATAGGAATAAAGTCCTATTCTTGTTTCATCCCTAAGTACTCCATCGGTGTCTTGCCAAATTCTGCCACGAAGCAACGGGTGAAGTAAGAAGCATTGGAAAAACCTACCATATACATAACTTCCGCCACGGAAAAGTTTCCATTTTGGAACAGTAAGGCGGCTTTTTTCAGACGAATGGAACGAATATATTCCACTGTAGACATGCCGGTGAGAGACTTTAACTTCCTGTAAAGCTGTTTCTGGGATATGCCCATGAGTCGGCTTAGCATCTCTACCGAGAGGTCGGAATTGTCTATATGCTCTTCGATGATTGTGGTAATTCGGAATAACAGCCTTTCATCAATGGATATTTCGCCCTTTAGTTCGGGTTGTTTGATATGTTCAATGCGCATCTGTTGCTCCAATTTTTTTTTGTTTCCAAGCAATTGCTTGATGCGTGCCACAAGAAGCGAGCTATCGAATGGCTTTGCAATAAAAGCATCTATGCCTAATTGGGCACTTTGATATTCAATACCAGAGTCATTCTTGGCTGTCAGAAGAATGATGGGAACAGTGGCAAGCGGCATGTGTCTGCGGATGTTGCGGCACATTTCTATACCATCCATTACAGGCATCATCACATCAGCAATAATAAGATCGGGCAAGAGATTAATGCAAAGTTTCAGACCATTTTTCCCATTTTGAGCTGTAACGCATCGATAATCCGTACTTAGCAGATTGCTTATAAAACCGGAAATAGAGGTGTTGTCCTCTACGATGGCAATCAGCGGACGTGTATCTTCTTTGTTTTCTGTTGTGGTAGGCTTTTCAATGATTTCCTCTTGCTCCTGAATGTCTATGTTGATGGGAAATGTTAATTGGACAGTGGTTCCGTTGGAATCGGATGTGAGAAGCACGGTGCCGTTATGCATCTCTACATATTCCTTTACGATGGCAAGCCCTATGCCGGTGCCCTCTTTGTCATTTTTGATAGTGCGCGAGGATTGGTAGTAACGTTGGAACACGAGGGGAATCTCCTCTTCTGGGATGCCCACTCCCGTATCTGCCACCTTAACATAGAGATGTTTGGCCTGTTCATTATACTCCAGAGAGAACATGATGCTGCCATGCTTTGGGGTAAACTTGCATGCATTGGCCAGCAGGTTGTTCAGGATGGATTCCATTTTAAAGATATCCATACGAGTATAAATGTTCTCTCGATTAGTATCGAAAACAAAATCCAGCTGCTTGCTCTTTATATTCTCTCGATAAGAATTGAAAATGCAGCGCGCGAATTCTACGAACTCTATTTCGGTCGGAATGAAGGTTTGCTTTATCTTTTCTCTGTCTTGATAAGCTTCAATAGTGAAATGGATAAGCGAACCCAGCTTTTTGGCATTTTCGTATATTAATTCCAACAATGCTTTCTTTTCTTGTTCGGTCTCTTCACTCAGCAGTTTGCTGGAAGGAGCAATGATGAGACTTAGGGGAGACTTGAATTCATGGGCAATGTTCGTGAAAAAATCTATTTTTGACTTGGCTTGTTCCATGAAATAATTTTTCAATTCCCGTTCTTTGCGCAGTTGCTGTCTGATAATGATGAAACGCAATATCCACCAAACAAGGCCAATAACTACCAAGAGGTAAAAGAGATAGGCATACCAAGAAAGATACCAAGGTGGTGTGATGGTGATGTACAGAATAGCTTCTGTCTGCTTATTATCTGAGATGTTTTCCAAGGAACCTATGTATAAGGTATAGTCTCCAGGTGAAAGATTAGGGAGTGTAATGGAGTTTTCGTTCCTATTCAGTTCTATCCATTGTGAATGATATCCATCGAGTTTGAAAGCATAGTTTGTCAAACTTTCACCTTTATACTGATAGTCGGAGAAAGAAATTCTCAGGTTGTTCTGTTTCGCAGTAAGCCGGATGTGCTTGCTTTGCCGGTCGGTATAGCTTAGTTCCTCATTGCTATTAATTTCAATATCGGTAATCTTTACTTTCTGGGATTGTTGTATCTCTTGCCTCAGCAGTATGGGATCTATCTGAGTTATCTTATTGCTCGTTCCCAACCATACCTTGTGATCAATTCGGTCGTAGAAGATGTCAATGTATTTTTCCGAAATGCGGATACGGTGTACTTTCAAACTTTCCTTCTCCACTATAAAGAGTCCTTCGGAGGTAGTGAGCCATATCTCATTCTCCCCCTCATCCATGGCGAATACTTCGGTAGACAGCACACGGCTCAATGGGATACTTTGTGTGCTGATGTTTCCTTTGTTTACCGATAGTTTCAGCAGATTGTCTGAAGTGCTTATCCAGATATTTCCTTCCGAATCGCTGATGACAGCGTAGGAGTCAATGTGGGGAATGTCAGTTATCTTCTCTATGGGGAGTATAGTACCGGTTGTCAAGTTGATGCGGTCGATATGATGATTATTGGATAATACCCACAGATTGTTTTCTCTGTCCAATGCTAATTGGTAGATATCGTTGCTGTAAAGCCCTTGATCATGGGTAAAGTGGTATTTGACCTTCAGAATGCCCCCTTCAGGGGATTGTTCGCTAGAGATGCCATAAACACCGCAAAAAGTAGCCAACCACAAGTCACCATTGGGCGTTTCTAATATATCGTACACCCAATTTTTGAGGTCATCGAAGAAGTAAGAGATGAACTGTTCGTTCATCGGATTATAGCGTAGTAATCCTCCGTCTGAGGCTACCCATAGGTATTGGCGGCTGTCTTCATAGAGTGCACGTATACGGTTGTGCGGAAGGGAAGATTCTTTGGAACTCATTTGGTACCACCGACGGATATTGTTGCCCTGCATGTCTGTTTTTAATTTTATCAGCCCTCGGCTTCCACCCAGCCAAAGAGTACTGTCGACCGTGCGCTGTATGCTGGATATCTGGCAACCTTCATCGGAACCAGTGATGTCGAACAACGAACGGGATCGGATAGAAGGATTGTGTGCGGCTAAGGAGATGCCATTGTCGGTTCCTATCCAAATATTACCATTAGCATCCTTGAAGAACATATTGACTACGTTGCTGGACAGGGATTGACTGTTTCGTGCATCGTGTGAAATCAGATGCCAAGTGCCCTGTCTGTCGCATACGTAGAGTCCGTTGTCTGTTCCTATAAGCAGATTATTATCATCTTTAGCAATACTCTTCACAACATAAAAATCTCTGACGCGTTCGATTTCCTTGGTATTTAGGTTCATGCGATGCAAATGATGGGCATTACCTATCCACAATGTGCTTTCAGAGCTATCCAACATCAAGGTAGAAATGTAGAAAAACTCAGGGTGGGAGATAACTTGGTAATCGCTGGTGGCAAATGAGTAACACCCCACTTCGTCCTTCATGCCGATGTACAGATTCTTTTGGTCGGTGGCAAGCGATTGGATGTTGCGTGGAAAATCCTTTCCGCGGATGAGGGCGGGCCGCAGTTCATCTTGTTCTACATTATAAATATAGAGCCCCGATTCTGCTCCAATCCAGATTTCACCCTTATATTCGCAGAAAGAACTTATCGACTCGTTTAACCGAATATTAGGCTTGCTGAACTGTCCGTTTTGTAAATTAAATAAAGTAATGCCATTTTCTCCGCCTAAAAGCATAACTTTGTGATGGATAAAATTGCATTTGACGAGTTGATGTGAGGGAAGTGTATCTGAAACATAATGACGTATGTCATAGCCATCGTAACTATACAACCCGCGTGAAGTACCGAACCAGACCATGCCTGTGGAGTCTTGCGTAAAACATCTTACTGATAGTGTCTTGGTTTTTGAACCCAGATTATTGAAACCTCCATTCAAATTGGACAGATTGTCTGCCCACAGATGGCAGGTAATGGAGCAGGTAAGTAGTATTAAAGTTAAAATCTTCATAAGGTTATTTGTTTACTAAGAGCAAATTAACACATTTTTCCCGGATGAGAAAAATGTCCGACGGGTAAACTTCAGCATTGTCCTTTTTGTGTTATAGAATGTTCTATCTGGTCTGAACAAAAGAGTATGTTCTATCTAATTTTGTCAGTTAGAAAACATGTCCTTGCATTTATTAATCTTTTAAATTATAGAACCATGAAGAAAATTACACATTATTTGGTTAGTATGCTCTGCTATACTATTCTTCTGCTGACTGGTTGCACAAGTAAACAGCAGCCTTATTGCATCGGGGCAGACATTTCGTTCGTTCCCCAAAGTGAAAAGGGGGGAGTTGTATATAAAAATGTAGATGGGAAAGAAACGGATATTTGCCAGATCATGGCCGCCCATCACTTCAACACCATTCGTTTGCGCGTCTTTGTCAATCCGGAGGCCAAAGAAGGATACGCTCCCGAAAAAGGATATTGTGATTTGAAGCATACTCTTGCCATGGCCCGTCGTATCAAGAAAGCAGGCATGAAGTTTGCTCTCGACCTACACTATAGCGATACATGGGCCGATCCAGACAAGCAGTTCAAGCCTTCCGCTTGGGAAGGAACAACTGGTGCGGAGTTAGAAGAAAAACTCTACTCCTATACCAAAGATGTGATGATTGCTTTAAAGCAGGCAGAGGTAGCTCCGGAGATAGTGCAGATAGGTAATGAGATAAATCACGGCATGGTATGGCCAGAGGGCAAGTTGGATGACAATGCTACAGAAGAAAACTGGCGGTCGTTGATGGAACTTTACAAAGCAGGCCAGCGTGCGGTTCGTGAGGTATTACCGGAATCAAAACTGCAAGTACATCTCGCCTTGGGCGGGCAGAACCGGCTTTGCCGTGAGTTCCTGGATCGTATGATTCAGATGGAAGCCGAATTTGATATTATCGGACTCTCCTATTACGAACAATGGCACGAGACTTACAATGATTTAAAGTCCAATCTCTATGATCTGACCGAACGGTATCGGAAGCCGATATGTGTTTGCGAGTATGGTGCCAATAAGAAAAACATTAAGATGATCAATGATATTGTACGCTCCCTGCCCAACGGATTGGGTTATGGAACTATGGCATGGGAACCGACGAGGGTCTTGTTCGATAAGGAAGGGAATGCTGATAAGGATCTGTTCGGCATATATGATGCCTTGTACAAACAATACATAAAGAGTGATGTCCAACCCGTTTATGAACCTCCTTATGTAAATACGGATACCATTCAGAAACCCATTATCGGTGCGGATATCTCTTGGCTTCCCAATCAGGAACAACGTGGCATTGTCTTCTCTCACAACGGTGTGCAGAAGGATGCATTGAAAATCCTGAAAGAGAACGGGTTCAACTGGATTCGTCTGCGTCTTTTTGTGGACCCTACGACAGAAAAGGGATATTCCAAAGATGGTTTTTGTGGGTTGGAATCCACTCTATCCATGGCCAAGCGTATAAAGGCTGTTGGCATGAAATTCCTGCTCGATTTCCACTACAGCGATACATGGGCCGATCCTGGCCAACAGGCAACACCCGCATCATGGAGTAACATCCATGGCTCTGCACTGGAAGGAAAGGTTTATAGCTATTCAAACGAAGTCATCAAACGTTTCATGGCCGAAGGCGTCTGTCCTGACATGGTGCAAGTGGGTAATGAAATAAATAATGGCATGATGTGGCCACAGGGTAAGATAACGGAGACGTATGAACCCTTTGCCGTTCTGTTGCGATGTGCTACGGCCGGTGTACGCGCCGCTAATCCTGATATTAAGATTATGATTCACATTGCTTGTGGCGGACAAAATGAAAAATCGGTGAAGTTCTTCGATAAAATCATCAGTCGTGATGTTAAGTTTGACATCATCGGGCAGTCTTACTATCCAAAGCATCATGGTACGTTGAAAGAGTTGGAAAGCAACTTGAACGATTTGGCCATCCGCTACAGAAAACCTATTGTAGTGGTAGAATATCAGGAATTTCGAAAAGAAGTGAATGAAATAGTCTCACGTATCCCTCACGGATTGGGTTTAGGAACTTTCATTTGGGAAGCTACTTCACCGATGTGGGGCGAGCTGTTTGACAAGAATGGAAGGACAACTGAGTATATAAGTATTTATCCTGAGTTTTTGAAGGCATTTGCTGATAATTAATAATCCTATAAATAATATGAAGATAAAATTTTTATGGACGCTTTTGACAACTTTGTTGATTGCTTCCAGCATGTATGCACAAAGGCCGATACCTGAAAATACAATGGTTTCGGAAACGGCCCTTTTTAAGAGAGAATATCCTCGTGTTGACAAACAGAAGCGAGGTTACTTCCGCCTCTATGCTCCCAAGGCGCAGGAGGTATACCTGGTATGCGGAAAACGATATGACATGACAAAGGATAACGACGGATGGTGGTATGTCACCACTTCTCCTTTGGTCGTTGGGCTTCATTTTTATCACTATATGGTAGATGGCATGACGGTGACAGACATAGAGACTTATACGTATGGTGGCAGCTATGGACGCTCCAGTGCCATCGAAATACCCGAAGGGACGGAAGGGGACTACTACCGTCCACAGGAGATGGCGCATGGACAAATTCGTTCGGTGGTCTATTATTCTACCGTGGAGAAACAATATCGTCGGTGTCATGTCTATACACCAGCAGAATACGAGACTTCGAAAAAGAAACGTTATCCGGTGCTTTACCTGCAACATGGTATGTGCGAAGACGAGACAAGCTGGCCGATGCAAGGTAAGGTGAACTTTATTCTTGATAACCTGATTGCTGCTGGAGAGTGCGAACCAATGCTGGTCGTAATGGATAAGGGCAATTGCAGCATTCCTTTCAAGCCCAAGAAAGGAGAAGATATAAACAAGGCAAGAGATGCATTCGGCTCCATTTTTCCATCCATCCTGTTGCAAGATATTATTCCGAATATAGAAAAGCAGTTCCGTACGCTGACTGATAGAGAGAACCGGGCTATGGCTGGTCTTTCATGGGGTGGGCATCAGACCTTTATGACTACATTGTACAACCTCGACAAGTTTGCTTATATCGGCTCGTTCAGTGGTGCCATATTTTTGCGTGATGGGGATTATAAAACAGCCTATAACGGTGTGTTTGCCGACAGCAAGGCATTCAACAAAAAGGTCCGCACACTATTCATCGGCATTGGCAGCGAAGAAAACTTCGGCGCACAGAAGATGAGTGATACATTAACCGCTCTTGGCATTAAAAACACCTTTTACGAATCTCCGGGTACAGCCCACGAGTGGCTCACCTGGCGTCGTTGTTTGAAGGAGTTCTTACCTTTATTGTTTAAGAAATAAATAAAAATGTCAATAATGATACAAAATAATATGAGTGTAAGGAAGAATAAAAGGCAAGCAAGAAAATATCCGTCTACAGATTTTTTGCTTCTGCTCTGTATCATGCTCTTTTGCCGGTGCAGCATTCACCAATCCAATGAACGAATTAATTTGGAAGGTACGTGGCGATTTGCGATAGACCGGCAGGAGGTAGGGATATCGGAACAATGGTATTTGCAGAAATTGCCAGACTACGTACAACTACCAGGATCTATGCTGAGTAATGGAAAGGGAGATGCTGTCAACTTGGGAACTCCTTGGACAGGAAGCCTGTTCGACAAATCCTTTTTTACTGAAAAGAAGTTTAATCGTTATCGCCAATCGGACAACTTTAAGGTACCTTTCTGGTTACAGCCGGAAAAATATTATACGGGGGTGGCATGGTATCAGCGTGATATCGACATCCCTGCCGGGTGGCAAGAGAAAGCCATTCGTCTGTTTTTCGAAAGGTGCCATTGGGAAAGTCGTGTATGGATAGATAGTGTGGAAGTGGGGATGAGAAACACATTGAGTGCTCCTCAGGAATACGATCTGACAGGTTTGCTTACTCCCGGAAAACATGTGATTACTGTTCGTGTAGATAATATGATACGAGAAATTGATCCGGGGGAAAATTCGCATAGTATTTCTGACCATACGCAAGGAAACTGGAACGGTGTAACAGGAGAAATGTTTATCGAAGCTAAGTCGCCCGTCTATTACGAGGATATTACTCTTTTCCCCACTTTGAGCAAAAGCGAGTTAACCGTTAAAACCAATGTGCGCAATGTTACGGGCAAACAGCAGGAAGTGAACTTTTTCTTCATGTTAGAAAAGAAAAGAATAGAATATAAACAGGTGATGAAGCCGGGTGATAACAAGTTGGAGTTTAAAATCCCCTTGTCGAGAAATATGACTTATTGGGATGAATTCCATCCTAATCTCTATACGCTGCATTGTGGGCTACAGGGATTCGGAACTATTACAGATGACCGTCAACTCACTTTTGGTTGTAGGGAATGGGAAGTCAGAGAAGGGGTGCTCTATTTGAACGGGCATCCCGCCTTCATGCGAGGTACGCTGCATTGCGCTTCCTTCCCATTGACCGGTTACCCCTCTACTGACAAGGAAGAATGGTTGCGTGAGTTTCGTATTTGTAAGGAGCATGGTCTCAATCATATTCGTTTTCACTCTTGGTGTCCGCCTGAAGCTGCTTTCGAGGCAGCAGATGAGTTAGGCATATATTGTCAGGTGGAATGCTCTTCTTGGCCCAATCAGTCGAGTAGCATCGGGGATGGCAAACCCATAGACGCTTTCCTACAGACAGAAGCAGAGTATATTGTGAAAGTATACGGTAATCATCCTTCGTTCTGCATGTTGGCTCTTGGCAATGAGCCCGGAGGAAATCATAAGCAGTATCTCACCAACTTTGTTTCCTACTGGAAAGCACGTGACAACCGACGGTTGTACACCACAGCGGCAGGTTGGCCTAATATTCAGGAAAGTGATTTCCTGAGTGATTCCCAACCTCGTATTCAACATTGGGAGGAAGGATTGGGCAGTATCATTAATTCTAAAGAACCTTCTACAGCATACGATTGGAGCGATTATACAGATAAATTCAATCAACCTTTCATCAGCCATGAGATAGGGCAATGGTGCGTATACCCCAATTTCAAGGAAATAGCAAAATACACAGGTGTATATAAGGCAAAAAACTTTGAGATATTTCAAGAGAGTTTGCGGGAAAGCGGAATGGAAGCGTTGGCAGATAGCTTTCTGTTGGCTTCAGGTAAATTGCAGACAATTTGCTATAAAGCAGATATCGAAGCTGCTTTGCGTACGTCTAATTTCGGCGGATTCCAACTTTTGGGATTGAGCGACTTTACCGGACAAGGTACAGCATTGGTAGGTACATTGGATGCTTTTTGGGAGGAGAAAGGATATGTTACTCCCGAGGAGTATCGGCGATTCTGCAACAGCGTGGTGCCGTTAGCGCGTATTCCCAGATTAGTATTTGAGAATGATGAAAAGTTTGTTGCTCAGATAGAGGCTGCAAATTATAATGAAGAGATGCAAAACCCAAAAGTCTGTTGGATAGTGAGAGATGGTACCAATAAGATAGTGAGACAGGGAAAATTCTCTATAAGCCAAATTGCCATCGGCAACAGACAGTCGTTAGGCTCCATAGAATTCAACTTGAAAGATATAGAAAAGCCCGCTCAGTTGACCTTGGAAGTATTGATAGACAATTATGCAAACAATTGGAATTTTTGGGTATATCCTACAGAAAAGGAGATTGTAAATAGTAATGATATCTTACTGACTGATTATTTGGACAAGACTGCCATTAAACGTTTAAATAACGGTGGTAAGGTATTATTGTCATTAAAGAAAGGTACGTTGAAAGATGAGTACGGTGGAAATCTAGCCATTGGTTTTTCCAGTATCTTTTGGAATACATCGTGGACTAATGGACAAGCACCTCATACATTAGGTATTCTATGTAATCCGAAACATCCGGCATTGGCTGCTTTCCCAACAGAGTATCACAGCAATTACCAATGGTGGGATGCGATGACCCATTCTGCACCCATACGTATAAATAAGGTGTCCAAAGAAGCCCAGCCCATTGTGAGAGTGATTGATGACTGGTTCTCCAATCATCCGTTGGCATTGTTGTTTGAAGTGAAGATAGGCAAAGGTAAATTGTTGGTGTCCGGCATTGATTTTCACCGCGACATGCAAATGCGTCCTGCTGCTCGCCAACTACTTTCCAGCTTGTTAAACTATATGCAGAGCAGCGATTTCTCTCCGAGACATATCGTGAAAATTGAAACAATTAATGATTTGATAGATAAGTAATATGAACAAAAATATTGGATTAGGCATACTTCTCGGATTAGGTATGGTTGCACTTCCTGTGGAAGCGCAGAATGTGTATGAACTGACAGCACCAAAGGTGGAGAAGATAATTTATACCAAACATCTGAAACTGGGTGGAACGGCTCCTGATGGTGGAAGCATAGAAGTGAATAGTTTTTATATGTTACGGAACGGAAAGCCCATGCTGCCCGTTACAGGTGAGTTCCACTACAGCCGCTATCCTGCAGAACAGTGGGAACAGGCTATCTTGAAGATGAAGGCTGGTGGACTGACCATCATTCCTACTTATGTGTTCTGGAATATCCACGAGGAAAAGGAGGGCGTGTTCGATTGGAACGGTAATAGAGATTTGCGTCGCTTTGTGGAGCTATGTAAAAAACATGACATGGACGTGATTGTACGTATTGGTCCTTTCTGTCACGGAGAAATACGTAATGGAGGTTTACCGGATTGGCTTTTTGCGCGTCCAGTAGAGGTACGCTCCAATGATGTAAACTATTTGAAGTATGTAGAACGTCTCTATAATGAGATTGCAGTTCAGTTGAAGAAATTGTATTATAAGGATGGAGGTCCCATCATTGGTGTGCAGATAGAGAATGAACACCAACATTCGGCTGCGCCATGGGCCATTCAATATCCCGGTGAACAAAGGGATATGACGGCTGCCACCTACGATTCGTCCATTACAATGATTGGAGTAAGTGAACAGCATCAGAATATTACGATGTCTGAATTGGGCGATCTACACATGCGTACACTAAAACAGATGGCAGAGAAAGCGGGTATCATTACTCCTTTGTATACCGCTACCGGTTGGGGAATGGCTGCTGTGATAGGTAATGAGGCACTACCTGTAACTGCTGCTTACACCTATCCGTTTTGGGCAAAGCCCTCTATGTCTCCTTTCTGTCTGTTTAAAGACATTCAGCGGGTACCAGATTATTCGCCGGTGCGCTATGATACCGACAAGTATCCGTCGTTCTGTGCGGAGATGGGTGTAGGTATTCAGATGGTGTATCGCAGTCGCCCTATTGTGAAGGCTGAAGCAGCCGAAGCGTTGATGGTACGTACATTGGGCAGTGGTGCAAACGGTATAGGTTACTACATGTACCACGGTGGCTCTACCCCGAAACAAAACAATGGCGTAGGATTTTTTAGCGATGACGGTATGGGTATGCCTAAGATTTCCTACGACTATCAGGCTCCGATTGGTGAATTTGGTTTGGTACGTGATTCGTATCAGAATTTGCGCATTCTTCATACATTCTTAAAAGATTTCGGTTCTATATTGGCACCCATGGAAACGGTACTGCCCGAAGGATATGAGAAAATAACACCGGATAATCGGGAAACGTTGCGTTATGCTGCCCGTATGAAAGAAGATGCCGGTTTCATCTTCATGACCAACTTTCAGGATCATGATACAGCACGCTTTGACCAGACAGATTTGCAGTTAAAACTAAAGCTAAAAAAACAGACATTGATCATTCCTTCTAGTAAAACGTTTACTTTGAAAAAAGACCAAAGTGTGATTTTACCCTTTAATCTCTCTATGGAAGGGGCACTCTTAAAGTATTCTACTACTCAACTCTTGGCTAAAGTAGAGGAAAAGAATGCCGTACACTACTTCTTTTTTGCTCCGGAAGGACTACGTACAGAATATAGTTTTGACAAATCAACGTTGAGCTCGGGTAAGGAGTTCTATACACCGAAACCTGGTTTGAAAAGTACTTTCTCCATTACAGTTAAAAATGGAAAGACGTTGAAGATTACAACCTTAACACGTCAACAGGCATTGAACACTACCAAAGTGAATAATCATATCCTTATTACTGAAGCCACAGTATTGCCTGAGAAAGAACAATGTACTTTGCTAAGTTTAGGGAAGACCCAAATCAGCTATGCCCTTTATACTGCTAATAAAGGATGGAAAGAGGAAACCATAGAGGTACAACCGGTAGATGTGAAAGCTGATTGGAAGAAAGTGGGTACCCGCCGAATGACCGTAAAGATAGATCAGCCCGATGTGCCACAGGTAAACGATTACTTCCTACGTGTGAACTATGTAGCAGATGTGGCAATGGCTTTCATTGGTGGTTATTTGGTGCTTGATCATTATTACTATGGGATACCATGGACAATCGGTTTGAGACGATTCAAAAATGAATTGAAGAATGAATACTTGAGCTTCTATTTCCGTCCTTTACGTAAAGACGCCCCTTTCATTGGTGATCTTCCTGTGGAAGCTATTCCAGATTTCTCACAAAAGGATGCCGATTGCTTGGTCAGAAGTGTGGATGTTATACCTGAATATAAGGCTATTGTTAATATTTAAAAATCAAATGGCTTCTGTCTAAAGCCCAAAGAAGGTGTGTCAACACACACCTTCATTTTCTCTTTAAAATACATTCCGGTTCTTAATCTATCTTTTCATACTACTTTCCCTCACCTGCAAACAAGTAGGAATAATGATTTGCTTGATTTTTTTATCCCCTTTAATCTTATCAATCAGCATCTGACATGCAGCTTCCCCCATCTTGTAAGTCTGATGCGAGACAGCCGAAAGCCGGGGAACTACATAATTGGCATGTTGTTCGTCCGTATATCCGATCAGTGCTATATCCTGGGGAATACGAAGTCCATGATTTCTGATTACTTCCATAGCGGCAAACGCCAAGGTATCATTCATGGCGAGAATGGCATCAGGAGGCTCAGGAAGTGACAATAAAGTCTCTGTAGCTATTTTCCCTTCCTCGAAATCTATCTTCCGGCATACTACCAAGTCCTTCTCAATAGATATTTTATTTTCCCTCAACGCTTCAAGGTAACCGTGTTTTCTGTTTTTCACTATATCCAGGTGGTTGGCGCCACCGATAAAAGCAATTCGCTTGCTTCCATGATCCAGCAAGTGCTGTGTAGCCATTTGGGCAGAATGTACTCCATCTGCCACCACCGTAGAGAAACGTTCCGGCATACAGACACGGTCAAACAGCACGAGTGGCATATTCATATCATCCAAACTCAGCCAATGGTCATAATCCGTTGTTTCCTGAGACAAACACCCTATCACACCTTCTACATGCATATTGACCAGATTCTCAATATTTCTTTTCTCGTGCTCGTATGACTCATGGGAGGTCGTGATAATGACAAAATAACCGTTTGCTATGGCTGTATCTTCTATGCCACTCAAGATAGATGCAAAGAAGTGAGTGACAATATCGGGCACAATCACTCCAATGGTACGAGGGGTATTTTTCCGAAGACTCATGGCAAAGGGATTGGGATGATAATTCATCTCTTTCGCTAATTTCTGGACTTTAGCACAAAGTTCCCGACTGATTTCGGGACTGTTTTTCAAGGCACGAGACACTGTAGGAATAGATACACCTAATATCTGCGCCAAATCTTTCAATGAAGTACGTCTCGATTCTGCCATATAAATACTATAACGGTAATTGATTTACTTTACAAAGAAAGCACATTCCCGTCAATATCCATACAAAGATCGGCTTTTTTTAGTGGTTAGTGATGAATCACCTGCCAAGCGACACTGCGCAGCTTATTCACCACTAGCCACTTATCACTAATAAATCGCTTCCCGCATCCGGTCTTCGAATGCAGCTAAAGCAGCTTTGGCACCCTCACCCATGGCTATGACGATCTGCTTATAGGAAACATCGGTCACATCGCCAGCAGCATAGATACCTTTCACAGAGGTTCGTCCGTTCTTGTCGGTCAGGATTTCACCCATGCGGTTCGTTTCCACCAGTTCTTTGAACAAAGCACTATTGGCAGTCAGACCAATCTGGACAAAAATACCATCCAAAGCAAAAATCTCTTCTTTTTCCAATGAACGATCTTTCTTTATGAGTCCCACCACTTTGTCACCATCTCCTAATACCTCTACCGTCTGGGTATTAGTGAAGATATCCACATTAGGCAGGCTCCTGGCCTTCTCTTGTAAAACAGTATCGGCTTTCAAGGCATCCATGAACTCAAAGACGGTTACTTTGGAACAGATACCCGCCAAATCAATAGCGGCTTCCACTCCGGAGTTCCCACCACCGATGACTGCCACTTCCTTGCCTTTATAGAACGGCCCGTCACAATGAGGACAGAAAGCCACTCCATGACCAATGTATTTTTCTTCACCGGGAACATTCAATTTTCTCCAGTTCGCCCCTGTAGCAATAATCAGTACGGGAGCCTTATAGGTTTCTCCACCTTTTACCGAAAGTACTTTCATCCCTTCGGCCACTTCCACCTTTTCTATCCGGCGGTTTTCCAAAATATCAATATTATATTCCGCCAAATGTTTTTTCAAGTCTTGAGCCAGCTGTTTACCGGTGGTTTGAGGAATAGATATCAAGTTCTCGATTCCCATGGTCTCATTTACCTGTCCACCGATACGTTCGGCTATCACCGCTACTTTCAATCCTTTTCGGGCCGAATAGATGGCAGCTGTTGTTCCGGAAGGACCACCACCGGCCACCAGAACATCATATTCTTTTGTCTCAGCAGCTTCCAATTCCACAGAGCCGTAACGGGCTTCCAGCTTCTCCAATAAATCGCCGATGCTGCCACGGCCTACATGAATTTGTTCACCATCAGCAAACACAGTAGGAACGGCCTGCACCTTCATACGGTTCACTTCATCCTCATTGATAGCCCCATCCACTGCCTCATGACGTATCTGATGATTCAGAACCACCATCACATTCAGAGTCTGGACCACATCGGGACAATTGGTACAGGTCAGAGACAAATAGGTGGTCAGATTAATGGGCCCCCGCAATGCCTTGATACGTCTGGTAATAAACTCGTCCGGAAAATTCTTTCCTTTGCCGTCAGCATTCAGAACAGCCATCAACAAAGAAGTAAATTCATGACCACCAGGTACGGCACGAAATGTGATTCCCGTATCCTTTCCTTCTTTTAAAAGGATAAACTTCAGCCCTTCACTATCCTGCAACCGACAGGAAAGTTTATCCGAACAGGAAGCCACTTCTTCCAACAAGTCCACCAACTCGGCACGACTTTCGTGCTGAGGGTGGACAAAGATGTCAAAAGTATAGTGCGCTTCCAATTGGGCAAAAAGACCTTTTAACTGATCTTTTATCGCACTATCTAACATGAGTTCTATACTTTAAATTTTACCTACCAAATCAATACTCGGTTTCAAGGTCTCAGCACCTTTCTTCCATTTAGCAGGACAAACCTCACCATCATGAGTGGCTACAAACTGGGCAGCTTCTACCTTACGAAGAAGTTCATCAGCATTACGCCCGATACTGTTGTCCTGAATTTCAGCTAATTTGATCTTGCCTTCGGGATTCACTACAAAAGTACCACGATAAGCCATACCGTCTTCTTCAATCATCACACCAAATGCACGCGACAAAGCACCTGTAGGATCTGCCAACATCGGATAAGTGATTTTGCGGATGCTTTCAGACGCATCATGCCATGCTTTATGAACGAAATGTGAATCGGTGCTTACAGAATATACTTCCACTCCCATTGCTTTGAACTGATTATACTTTTCAGCAATATCTACAAGTTCGGTAGGGCATACAAACGTAAAGTCAGCAGGATAGAAGAAGAAAATAGCCCATTTACCTTCAATATCTTTATTAGTTACGGTTTTAAACTCTCCATTATGGAATGCCTGAACTTTAAATTCAGGAACTTGTGAATTAATAATTGGTTCCATACTCTTTTTATTTTTAAATTAAAACTGATTTTTAAATTGTAATTATTACATTTGCAAAGGTAGCCGACTTCAGCACCTTCCACAATACCTAATTATTAGGATTGTATAGAACAAGATTCACCATAAATAGGTATTGGATAAACGATTTTTTTAATCGAATTTTGCATGGAGTTAAAAGGATGCTAAATATTTTAACAACAATAGTTTATATTAGAATAATTATTTAAAAGTACATGTAGTATGAAAATAGAAAAAATTATAGCCCGCGAGATATTAGACTCACGTGGTAATCCCACAGTAGAAGTCGATGTTACATTAGAATCAGGAATCACAGGTCGTGCATCGGTTCCGTCAGGAGCATCAACCGGAGAACACGAAGCATTAGAACTACGCGATGGTGACAAAACTCGCTATAATGGAAAAGGAACCTTAAAAGCTGTAGCCAATGTAAACACAATCATTGCCCCGGCGCTAATTGGTTGCTCAGCACTGGAACAACGTGCCATTGATAAAAAAATGTTAGCATTAGATGGTACTCCCACTAAATCCAAACTCGGGGCCAATGCCATTTTAGGCGTATCGCTAGCAGTAGCAAAAGCAGCCGCAAACTATCTGGATATACCTTTATATAGATACATAGGTGGGACGAATACATACGTAATGCCGATTCCAATGATGAATATCATCAATGGCGGTTCACATAGTGATGCTCCCATTGCTTTTCAAGAATTTATGATTCGTCCTGTAGGTGCTCCATCTTTCCACGAAGGTTTACGCATGGGAGCCGAAGTATTCCATGCGCTGAAAAAAGTATTGCATGACCGCGGTCTGAGCACTGCCGTAGGCGATGAAGGTGGTTTTGCTCCTGCCTTGAACGGAACCGAGGATGCCATTGAGTCTATTCTGGCAGCCATCAAGAATGCAGGTTATGAACCGGGTAAAGATGTCATGATTGGTATGGACTGTGCTTCTTCTGAATTCTATAAGAATGGCGTTTATGACTATACGATTTTTGAAGGAGAAACAGGCAAAAAACGTACGACTGACGAGCAAATTAATTATCTGGAAGAATTGATTAATAAGTATCCTATCGATTCTATTGAGGACGGTATGAGTGAAAATGACTGGGAAGGGTGGAAGAAGCTGACCGAACGTATAGGCAACCGTTGCCAACTGGTAGGTGATGACTTGTTCGTAACCAATGTAGAATTCCTTTCAAAAGGTATTGCACAAGGATGCGCCAACTCTATCCTGATCAAAGTCAATCAAATAGGTTCTTTAAGTGAAACACTGGATGCTATTGAAATGGCTCATCGTCATGGATATACCACTGTTACTTCCCACCGCTCAGGAGAAACGGAAGACGCAACCATTGCAGACATTGCCTTAGCTACCAATAGTGGACAAATCAAAACAGGCTCATTGAGCCGGAGCGACCGCATGGCAAAATACAACCAGTTACTCCGTATTGAAGAGGAACTGGGTAATTTGGCCGTATATGGTTACAAACGAATCAAATAATTGGATCTTTTGTACATTTATGTAATCGGATAGCGTCTTTGAGAAAAGGCGCTATTTTTTTTGGATATTGCTTTCCGATGACATTCTTAAAAAAAATATAAAAGCCTCCTGTCTTCTGTCTGTCCTTTAAAGGTTTTATGTACTTTTGTACCGCTTTAAACAAAAAACAATCAATAAAAATGGACGATTCAATACCACGAACGTGCAATAGTATTAACTGATCCGACAGGGCAATCACTACTCTGAATGCCTCTGAACGGATATAAACGAACGAAAGGAGGCAATAAGATGAGAAAATATCTTTATTGTGAAAATGGCTTTGTAGAAAAGCCACAATGGATGCCAAACTGCTGGGTGAATGTAGAATGCCCCGACCAAAGTGATTTTGAGTTTCTGACTAAAGAATTAAAAGTCCCCGAAGCTTTTTTAGAGGACATCGCCGATATGGATGAACGTCCACGAACGGATACGGAAGACAACTGGCTACTGACCATTATCCGAATCCCCCTGCAACAACAGGGAAGCATCCCTTATATCACTATCCCTATCGGTATCATTACAAATAATGAAATCATTGTTACCGTGTGTTATCACTCCACTGAAATGATTCCTGATTTCATTGACCACACCCGACGTAAAGGAATCATTGTGCCTAATAAATTTGAACTGATTTTACGGTTAATTTACTCATCTGCCGTATGGTTCTTGAAATATCTGAAACAAATAAACAATGATGTAGCTGCCGCAGAAAAAGAATTGGAAAGGAGCATACGTAATGAGGACCTGCTAAGATTGATGAAACTACAAAAAACATTGGTTTATTTCAATACGTCCATTCGTGGAAATGAGGTGATGGTAGGTAAATTGCAAAGTATCTTCCAGGAAAAAGATTATCAAAACCGCGATTTGGTAGAAGATGTAGTCATTGAATTAAAACAAGCATATAACACGGTAAATATCTACAGTGATATCTTAACCGGAACCATGGACGCATTTGCTTCCATCATATCCAATAATGTGAACACCATCATGAAACGCATGACCAGTATTTCCATCATTCTGATGGTACCCACATTAATAGCTAGTTTCTATGGAATGAACGTAGATGTACATGTAGATGCATTACCACATGCTTTTAGTTTTATTATTTTGGCGTCCATCACATTGTCTGCGTTGGCCTTTGTTATTTTCAGGAAGATAAAGTGGTTCTAAAAAATCCTGTAACAATATCATATGACCTGTCATTCACGACAACAGGTCATATGATAAAACTGATAAAACTCTTTTCGCCCCCTAATCTTATGACAAAGAGATTCAATTTACTCTTGATTTCTTTCTCCAAATACGTTTTATCCATAAATAGTATCCTGTTAATGGCAAGGTGGCTCCTATCAAAGCTGCTATAAACGTCAGTAAACGAGTAAGCATACCGCCCCAACTACCAACATGTACAGAATAGATCCATCCGCGAATCTTTCCAGCCTTCTCAGCATCTTTATATAAAACTACCTCATCAATCTCACCACTATGAGGATTGAATTTATAACGGTCGGAAGCACGTTGATTACCGAAGGTATTGAAAGAGACATTTGCTGCCCCATCTGATAAGGTTATCTGTTTGTAACCGGGATTATTTAGGGCTAATTGTTCATAAACTTGTTGCCAACAAACATAGGACGAAGAATGAGAAACATTCTTTCCAGGTTGATCACTACCTCTACCACCACGCAGAGTCACCCCACTATGTGTACCTCCCTGTTGTACTTCCACGCCAAACACTTTATAGAAACCTGTCCGATACCATCCAAAAGACCATGTTAGCCCGGTAAGGGCCATAGCCAACAAAAAAAACAGCGCATACATACCACCTGCAACATGCAGGTCATACCAAAATCTTCTAAAGCCCCTGCCGACAGATATTCTTAAACTATTTTTCAAGGCTTTTCGTGTACGAGGCCACCAGATAACGATACCCGATATCAAAACCACGACAAACAACAGGGTGCTGACACCTACAATCATTTTTCCCCAAAAGACTCCGCCATCCGCTTTCATACTGTCCAACAGCCAGCGATGCAGCCTGAACATAGTCACAAAAAATGCAGGACGTTCATATTTACCTTTAATCTCACCAGTATATTGATCCACATACATAGAAGCACGACGAGGCTTGGACAGATTCACCTGCCAAGCGCGTTCCGGGTCAGAAAAAACACTGATTCCTATCACAAACACACTGTCGGGTAACGTGAGTTCTACCTCTTCTAATAATCGATCAACAGGAAGTGGAACTGTCTCTACCTTTTTTACATAATAGAGTTCATGCCTAGCCAGTTCCATCACTTCATTTTCAAAAACCAGCATAGCTCCCGAGAAGCAAATCAAGGTAATGATTAACCCGAAAGGAACAGAAAGCCAAAGATGTATTTGGCGAAATATTTTCTTCATAAAATCTTCAATACAATTCATAAAAAGAGTCTGCATAAGCACATACTGCCCGCAGACTCCCACTATATTATTACAATACTCAGTTCTGAGGTTGCAGTTTACCGACGCCACTGATTTGTGTCGCTTCTATAGAAACACCCTTTGTCGCTACCGCACCAACCGGATCTATTTTATAAATAGACGGATATCCTTCTGTTGTAGTTACAGCCATATAGGCATATCCATTCTCCACATACGGAGTATTACCAAAGCCAGAGATCAAATCGGCAGAAGGCAAGCCGGTTACATAAGTAAGTTTTCCGGTTTCTCCTTTATATATCGCTAACTGATTAGCTGTGAAACCAGTTTCAGTCAAGGGACGATCATACATCAACAACAAGAAATAATCTCCCGTAATATGCCAACAACGAATGAAAGATTTACCTCCGGTCTGCGCTTCGATACTATAATAATAATCAGGATCAAACTCTTCTGTTCCAGCCTTTATACGTACGACTCCAGCATCCAAGGTAGTCTGTTGCCGTTTATCAGCCATTGTTTTGGCATAACTAGGAGAAAATACATAAATATCACCATTATCTGCCGCCCAAATAGTTTGGTAATATTGAGACTTCATTCGCCCACAAGCATAGCTGATTTTATCAGTCTCAATAATCTTTTTAGTAGTCAGCGTTTCATTATCAAAAATAGCGACCCAGCATTTGTTGGGATATTGCGTCCATTGCAATTCGCCTTTTTTATAACTGCTGCTGTTGGAACCACCGTCTTCTGTCTTTACCAAATCATCATTGCCAGGAAGTATCCATTTTCCCCCGTCAGTGGCCGATCCATATTGACTTAACCCCATTGGAATAGCAGCGCTATACAGCTTATTATTTTGTTCCAATATGCCGGCCAATGTTACATATTCTCCATTTCCCAAGAAGTTCTCGGACATATAAGCCTTATTTTGAGTATCATTCGTTGTAAATGTTTCAGCAGATACATCCAAATAAGAAAGCAAAAACATTTTTGGTAAATATCCATTCTCATCAGCATACGCAGTGGGTCCGTCACCGGTAGACGAGGTCATGATATATTTATCATAAATACCGTAAGTAGTAAATCTCTTTATGGCAAACTCCCCCGAACGAGCCTTTACTTCATTATTTGAATCCATGATATAAGAACGGGTCGTACCTGCATTCCCTTGATTATAAGTCAGTGCATAAAGATATTGATTCTTGTAAAACACCCATTGAGTTGCGCCATCATTCACAAGACCATTATTCACTGTAGAAACAGTGCCTTTATCCAACGTTTCAGAAGTAAGCAGTACATTCGTTGTATTTCCAGACGCTGTGACCGAAGATGCAATAACATACTCACCTTTAGCCTCGGTACCCGAACCGTAATCCGGCTCATTATCCGTACATGCACTCAACACCATTCCTACTATGGCAATAGCAACAAATCCATTCAAAAAGAAAACTTTCTTCATTTTATTCTTCTATTTAATTTAAAATCCAATTAATTATAAACTTTTTCCAATTCTTTAATTACCGAAACAAACACGCAGTTTACCATAAAAAGCCCGACCGGCCTTCTGAAGACTAAAATTATCATATAACTTCTCATCTGTGAAGTTACGACATTCCAATGATACGTTATATCGTCCTTTTTGCAAACTATAAGAAAGGGATATATTGTGTGAGAATTGATCAGGTACCACATAGTCCCCCTTATTTGAGCCTATTCGGGAAGAATAATAAGTAAAGCTATGCAGATATTGATTATCATAAGACACTGTCAACATATTGCCTTTCCTTCCTAAATCCCGCCAATAAAAAGTAACATCCGAATCAGCAAACATATAAGGCAGGTTCGGCATCCGTTCTTTATAAGCCAAATTTTCCGCACTGCTGGAAATAGATGTTTTCATATTGTCGCGTACATCCATTTTGGTAAAATTACCTCCTATACTCACCCAATTGCCAAAACCGTAACGAGCAGAAACAGTATATCCTTTCGTCAATACTTTACCGTAATTAATATATTTCGCAGCATATTTACCACCACTCAAATCCGCAATATTACGCTGAATATAATCTTTCGTATTCCGATAAATCACTCCACCTTCCATATATACAGAATGCCTGCCAAATGTTCTGTTATAGCTCAAATTAAAATTCAAATTATCACTACTCTCAGGTTTTATACTGATATCTCCCATTTCCAAATCCTCATCTCCAAACATTTCTTCAATAGTAGGCAGACGATATGCTTTTTCGTATGACAATTTTGCCTGCAAACCGGATAGAATGAAATAAGTTCCCGCAGCTCCATACCCTATGGAATTCATGTTTCGGGTAGTACGGACATAATCATCCTGATTCGTAGTCGTAGCCATAGGACCTGCTACATACAAACTATAATATTTTCCAAACACTGAGAGGTTCCAATTATCAGACGGCATCAACCGATAGGATAATCCGGAGATATTCTTATGGGTTTCTTTAGCGATGGCATCCTCCGATTCCACCTTAGCCAATAAAGAAGTATTAGAACGGCGAAAAGTATTCAACACATGATTAAAGGTCAGCATGTGTATTTTCGCCAGACGGTAATTAACAGTTAATGTTCCATTCCAATTGTTATTATCCGCCCGTGAATATTGATTGGATTGTTCACCGGGTGAGTTCATTAATTTCCTATCACCCAACCAATTGTACTTATATGAAGCTGTATCTATATTTGCCGTTGCATTTTTATTATAATTGGCAGTCAATGCCACATTCAGACCTTTGATTAATAAGTCACGCTTATTATACTCCAATGACGGCATCAACGAATGTCCTTTACGATGTTTTTCCCCATAAACTATTTCCTGACGTACTCCGGTCTGTATCTCCTTATACATATGTGAATAAGTAAAGCCCAACATCAATCTGTCTGCCCATTTCTTATCCACAATACCCATCTTACCTATAACCGCCTCATTATGATAGGTATCATTAAAGCGCTTGACACGTACCCTTTTATCTTTATCAATTCTTCCGGTTTCAAAGTCCTCTACCGGTGCATCCACATGATAATCATTATCCGAATAGTTTTGGAAAGCATTTATTTCATAAGTAAAGCCGTTTTTGAAAGTTTGTCCGAAATTCACATACGATTTATGCGTATTGAACGACCCGTATGAATAGGAGCCATCCAAAAACCAATTACGTTTCTTCTTATTGGTTACAATATTGATAACACCACCTATAGCATCCGTGCCAAATCCTACAGGAACCACCCCTTTATACACTTCAATCCTATCTGCAAAATTCACAGGAATATTATTTAAGCCAAAAGAACTCCCTACTCCCTCCTGAGGTACACCGTCAATAAATATCTTCACATGTTTGCCACTGAAACCATCCAACATCAATTGCATATCCGAACCTACCCCACCCGACTCACGGAGTTTCATTCCCGGAGCTTTAGCCAAAGCATCACTCAGATTTTTGGTAGAATTCTGGAACTCTTTTGTATCTACAGCTATCGCATTGAATGCGGAACGTTTCACACGGGAAACCCCGTTAGATACCACTACAACTTCATCCAATTCTGTCACTGACGGGGCAATCATTACATTCATCTTAATCCTTTCTCCATGAACTAAAGTTATGGGCTTTTCTATAGTCTCATATCCTATAGCCGAAACAACCAGTGTATATTTCCCTGCCGGTGCATGAAGATGATAAATACCTTCTTCATTCGTTGTACAGCCATAAGTTGTACCCTTCAAATATACGGTCGCAAAATCTACGACTTCCTGTTTTTCTTTGGATATCACTTTACCGGATACCATTATCTTAGGTTGTGCAAAGATAGATATCGCTCCGATTATTAAAAAAAGGGATCCTAAACTAATCCTTTGTAACTGTCTTCTTACCATGAATGCCTATAATTCTAAATTCTTAATTTTTGGGAATGCAAAGTTCTATAAAAAGAAAGGGGGAAACAATCACCTGATATCGGTAATCTTTTCCCCCATTTTACAGAATATATATACTACGCAATAGCTCTTTATAGGTATTTATGCAATAAACACGCTATCGGGTCTAGTTCCGGAAATCAAACCATAGCTTCATTCTAAAGCCATCATCCCCTTTATTAATTTTAATATAAGAAGCCTCTCCTCCTGTCCCCTGAGAGTTGACAGCCGGAATTTCAAATAAGAACGAAAGGTCTCCAGCAGGATATTCCTTTACTGATATTCCACGGCTTTCACGGTCACGCTGCTCCTCCGGAGTGAAGACGCGAAAGAAAATACCGTCAGTTTCCGAATAAACTGTCATCGGTGTTGTCTTTGATTGGAGTGTTGCCCAATAGAGATCTGCATGATACCCTTTGAATTCCGGATAAATAAGCTGATGATAATATTCTCCCGTCACCGTATTGTTGTAGTCCTTCTGCCAAATACCATAATTCGTTCCTTCGATACGGTTCTTCCATACCCGGTAAGGACCTTTGCCTAACCAACGCATCCCACTGATGTTCTTTTCAGGAAAAGAGAATGAAAAACCGAAATTAAGAACCGGACGGTCAAAGTATACACCGTCAAACTTGTTCTTTGCTCTGTAATTCAGCACTAATGCATCCATTCCAAGCAATCCGTCAGGTGCCATTCTCCAGACAATGGAGTCGGCCGCACCTTTATATTTTACGGTATAAATGGCAGTATCACCTTGCATCTTTAGGTTAGCAGAACAGAAAAGCATCTTCATCCCGACCGGGAGAGGACCATCAGACAATGGTATGATCTTGCTACCGTTCTTCACTTCTACCAAATTACCATTCGCTTTGTTGAATGTTGCTGTAACTCCATTCGCTATCAGTGTAACACTATTGTCGTCTGTCTGATATCTGGCAGTAGCAGTTGTTGTCGGTTGTAAATACCTGTATTCTATAAAGTACTTACGGTTATTCTTGATAGGAAACGTCCAATTACATATCATATCTCCCGCTACATTGTAGGCTTCCAATTCCAAGATGTCTCCATTGAAGAATTTCTCAGGCAAATCAAAGTGGGCTATCCCCTTCTCGCCAGGCTGAATCGCAGGTAACAGTACGCCGCCCTCCGCTAAGCAGATGGGGCTGTCGGACACCTGTGGAATAGGTAAACGCATTACCTTCCACTTCATCCGGCATTCGCTTAAGTTGCTGAATAAGTAATCGTTAGTTACATAAAAATCTCCTTTGAAAGAAGAAGTTATTTTTAATGGATGTATTTGAATGGGTGACCATACCTCCCGAACAGTATAAAAACTGCCTTCTTTTTCGCGATTTGCCCCCACAATACCATCGGGAGCATTAGGACCGTAAGTGTCCATTTGTCCGGTATCTGTACGGCGGACAGCTTCATCCACATATGCCCAAAGGAAGCCACCGGCAAAAAGTGGATTTGCCTTAAACTTTGACCATAGTCCTTTGAGGCCTGCACCCTGTCCACGGTCATAGAGGCCATGCAGGAACTCCGTCATCATAAAAACCTTATGCCCGCGTTCCAACCGATACATGTTATCCGTACCATTAGGGTAATGACGTGTATCCAAGCCATTGAAATCCGCCCACGGATGAATGACGTGACGTTTCTGCGGATCATAGTCGGCAAAACGATTGTCAACAGCAGTATTCCATCCTCCTTCGTTACCATTTGCCCAAACAAAGATACACGGGTGATTCACATCACGAAATATCATCTCAGGCAGTAACTTTTCTGCTATTTCAGTGCTATAGCTATTCTGCCAACCACATAATTCATTGAGATAAAGAAGACCTATGGAATCACACGCCTCTAAAAAATGAGTATCTGGTGGATAATGTGAACGCACGGCATTCATATTCATCTGCTTAATGAGCAAAGCATCCTTCAGACTGAGTTCCCGGCTGATTGTCCTACCTGTTTCCGGATCAAAGCAATGACGGTTAATCCCCTTCACTAAAAGACGAGTACCGTTCAGATATACGCCATCTTCAGGACGGAATTCAATGGTACGGAATCCTATGCGCTCCGTAATCTCGTGCACAACATCTCCTGTTGTGGAAAGAAGACGCATCGTGAGTCGGTAAAGGTTGGGATGTTCAGGATCCCATGTCCTGATATTGTTCCAATGTGTGGTAAGTATCTGTTTCTCTTCCGTCGAAAGCCCGCATACCTGCCGCCCTATAGGAAGCTGTGAATCACAGGAAATGAGCGACAGTTCCAATTGTTGTCCTTTGGAAATATTTTTCAAATATACATCTGTGTGCAACGTACCGTCAGCACGGGCATCCACCGCTATATGTTCTATTTGCGTGCGAGGCTTTGCCGTCAGATATACAGGACGATAGATACCTCCGAAAAGCCACCAGTCAGCCCGGCGCTCCGCTGCATTAACTGATTTATCAGCCGACTGCTTCTTCACCGTCACTTCCATCAAATTCGTTTTCCCGAATTTCAGTCTGTCCGTGATATCATAAGAAAAACGATAGAATGATCCCTGATGAACAGGGCCAGCGATGACATCGTTGATTTTCACTTCAGCATCAGTCATAACACCTTCAAATACAATACTTATCTGTTTGCCTTTCCAAGTGTCCGGAACATCAAAACAATGACGATAGATGCCGTATTCATCGCAAAAATCATGTTCCCTGTAGGCATCATATTGCTTTTCTTTCTCGTGTTCCTTATAAATATAATAGCGCCCGTAGGTATAGCCTCCAAAACCTTGCTGTTCCCAGCAAGACGGAACATCTATCTTGCTCCACTTTTGAGAGTTCATACCTGAAGAGCACCAGAAATTCCACTTCACAGTATGATCCGGTCCTGTACCGGAAAGATACCTCACTTCTGTCTGTTGAGCTTTTGTCGTGCAAAAGCATAATAAAATAATGAACAGTCCAATAATTTTCTTCATACAATTCATGCTACATTAATAGGTTGGTTGAACTGGAAATACATAGAACATTCTGTCTGGTTTGAAATCAATCATCCATTGATCTATCAGGACATGATCATCCAAAGCAGTGATGGATAAAGTATGCTTTCCTTTCGTCAATTGATGACCAGTTTCACGAACAGCCTGTCCACGGAGTACATTCTGTTTCCATCCTTCCGAACGAAACGGCTCTTTAATAGAACATATCCGAGGCTTTTCACCATCTATACTAACACTGAAACGAATATCTCCTTTATCATTAGGTTGTGTCGGGATTACGGCAGTGCGCAGTATCGCCTCTCCATCCCATAAACAATCAAACTCAAAAGTAATTGACTTTCCCTTTGGTACGGAAACAGCATTCATACTATGTCCCAATGATTGAATCGTCACGACCCCTTTGGATGCGCTTGTATAATCGCAAGCATTAGAAACAATACAATGATCCTTAGCCACTTCCTCCAAAGGTAACGATTTTGGTCTTCTAAAAGAAGCATATTTCTCTATTTCCTTATCTGTCAGCCATATGGGAATTTTAGGCGGATAGAACACATATAAATCCCGCGGATTATGGCACATGGAGTATTTCCATTTGCCATCTGCCAGTTCATTGTTATAGTAATCTGTCAAATCGCGGATTTCCTGGTAAGCTTTAATGCTTTTGGCACAGGCAGCCATTAATTGACTTTCGCGGGTCCATAAAGTCGTGTCGCAGCTTCCCGGAGAGATGCAACGTGCTCTTTGTGCCTCCAGCATCTTTGTGCTCATGGCAGCAGCGCCAAATACAGGATACTTAATTTGGGCAAAGAAAGCATCTTTGCGTTCCTGAGGAATCATTGGTTCCACTTCCGATAAAATCTCTTTAATGGCTTCATAGGATTCCAGATAACGATCCAGTTCGCCGCCGAATTCGGTTAAGCTAAAGTCCGTATTTTTAACCGGAGACCAGCCTTTGGTATATTTTTTCTTGTCCAGCTCCACTTGGTTCCAACCCATAAATTCCGGTTTACGGATGCCGCACAGGCGATAAAACTCTAACATGGCAGGCAATAATTTTTCTCCTGCTTCTTTGCCAAATTCGCGGCAAAGCCAGCTCTTCTGATGCTCCACAAGAGTAGATGGAGATACGGAATTGATATTCCATGCCATATCCAGAAAGAGTTCCAAATCGTATGCCGCGGGTTTCAAATCGTGCACATTAACCACCCACAAACGGCGGGCATTGCAATCGTATGCCTGTTTCATTTCACTATAAATCAATCCCGGCTGGGTAGTGCATAACCACATATAGTCATGCGGACGCCCCCAATAACTGAGATGATAATACACTCCGGCACCTCCGTTACGCTTTTGCTGTTCCTTGTCACTTAAACGGGTCATATAGCCATAGTTGTCATCACACCATATCAAAGTGATGTCTTCCGGCAGTTGCAAGCCATTCTCCATTATTTGAAGCACTTCTTTATAGGGGACAAAAGCCTGGGGAATTTTCTCCACATCTTTATCTACATACTTCGATAATAACTTGCGCTGGTCGTCAATAACCTGTTGCAGTGCATCGGTCTTTTCCTGAAGGGTCTTGACCCCTTCCATTCCACTGTCGTGAATACCTCTCATACCCATGGTGTAGAAATTTTCATAAGGTCCAGCCTCTTTCAGCCGTTCTATCCAATAGGATTGTACCCCTTCACGGTTTGTTATGTAATTATAGTCACCCCGTTCATTGACTTTCCATTCACCTACATTATTGCGCATCATTGGCTCACAATGCGAAGTACCGATGAGAATGCCGCAACTGTCAGCTGCTTCTTTAGCTCCCGGCACAAAGTAGAACGGAGTCGTAATTCCATGCATTCCCGGCCAAATAGCATTGGCACGAAGGCGCATCAGCAATTTGAAGATTTCTTTATAAGTACGTGCACCAATACGTCCTTTTATATCAGACGGTTCAAAGTTTTTCCAGCTCCAAGGCTGCAAGCTCCAGTCTTCATCATTTAAAAAGATTCCACGATACTCTACCGATGGACTCTGAAAAGTAGAATAATCAGCCGGAAGGGTCAATCGCTCTTTTCTCATCGGTGTTACATCTCCCCACCATACCCATGGAGACACTCCTGCCAAGCGGGAAAGTTCAAGTATGCCGTAAGCAGTTCCCCGACCGTCACTTCCTACAACCAACAACTGATTTTCTCTTATCTTTATAAAAAAAGCGTCTTTTCTGGCAACAATACTATCCACCGGGATTCCGTCTTTACGGAGATCTCTTAGGATAGACTTGTTTTTATCCAACTGAATAATATTAATAACCGCCGTTCCGAAAAGAGTTTTTTGAGGTAATACCCCCGTCACCTGTTGCATGTCACCCTTAAACATATCCAGTGCTACCGTCACTACTGGAGAAACAGATCCAGGCAAGGAATAAGTAATAGGACGTTTACCATTATACCAAACAAATTCTTTATTGGCAACAACCTCTCTTGTACTAGCTGCACAAATCACTACAATATGCACAAACAAAGCTACACTGGTTATAGCCATAATCAATAATCGACTTTCCCTTTTTAATTTCACATTCATCAGTTATTCTACTTTAATTGATTTTTTTAATAACGAGGATGCCATATATCATAACATCCCCGTCCTAAACACATCTCAATACTATCTAATCACCTTACTAATACCCTGGATTCTGATCTTCAGCACTCATCAACTCATTCGCATCAATCGCCGCCTGAGGAATAGGACGAAGTAATTTCTTTCCAATCATTTGTGCGGCCCGCCCTTTTATCTGAGGATTATATAAATCATTATACTCCACCAATTTCTGTGTACGTCTTAAATCAATCCATCGAGATCCCTGTCCAAATAACTCACAAGCACGTTCTTTTAAAATAACATCCACATTTATTTCAGTTACCGCATCAAGCCGTGCACGTCGGCGCACTTCATTCAAACGAAGCAAAGCATTTCCCTTATCACCAGCTTTTAAATAAGCCTCTGCTGCTACCAAATAAATCTCAGGAAGCGTAATAATATGTACATCACGATAATCTGTTTTATTAGAATAACTAGCAGTATTAGAATCATCAAATTTACGACAAGGAGCGCCCCCATAAGAATAGGTTACGAATTCCTCATAATCAATTTCTCCAGGCATATATTCTTGAGGATCCCGTGTATGATCAGACATCGGTAGTATCCATGTATTTTTACGATTTTCAGGATCAAGAGCTTTCCATGCATCGATATCTTCTTCTGTTTCATACCATGCCGGATAGTAACGTTTCAAAGGAATTCCTATAAAAGTTCCACCATTCTTATACCAATCCCAATACCAATAAGCGGATGCAGTAACAATATCAGGTAACTCCTTCATAAACGTTACCCCATAGCGTATATCGCCTTTTTCAAAACACTGCAAAGCATGTAAAGTCGCAATAAAAGCAGAAGTACTCCCCTTTCCATGATCTTCTTGCCCCCCCATATGATTACAATAAAAGGAACTCCACGGATGCCCACCACTGACTGTATTAGCAGCCGTAGCATAGTCATATTCCACATCCCAAATAAATTCTTCGTTATCATCTCCACTACAATCCGCTCTCCAAAGATCCTCGAAAGGAGTAACCAAAGCACGATTAGCTATCACGTCATCTGCTACTTGGGCTGCTTTGGCAAAGTAATCTTTTTTATCTAAATCCCAAGCTGCTGCTAAATAAGTTTTAGCTAATAACGCACGAGCCGATTCAATACTTATACGACCACCACCATCCAAAGCGGTAGACTTTTCCATAGCTCCGGCAGCTATTACATTCTCCAATTCCTCAATAATATAAGTGTAAACATCAACCACCGAAGATTTAGGATATCCGGTTTGAACATCAGCCACATAATCTTTCATCAAAGGTACCCCCCCGAAAGTATTTACCAATATATAGTAATAATTCGCCGCCAATACTCGTGCCTCATCCACACGCCTGCTACGCAAATTCTCATCAATAACTGCATCCGCCGCATAATGTTTTATAGCATAAGCCGCACGGATACCTTTATAACATGCCGTATAAAGCTCTTTCATCACACTGTTTTCAGGATTTAAAGTTTCATATTCATGCAACTCATCATTGATATAATTACGCCCATCAGCATACATATCCGTACCTGCATTAAAATAAGTAGTATAACTGGATACTGCATAAACATCTCGTAAAGTACTATAAGCATTTGATACCAAAGATTCAAAACCTGTCTTAGTCGAGAAATATTCTTTGTCCGTTACATTTGACTTATTATCTGTAGTCAGAAAATCTTCACAACTTGTAGTCAAAACAAAGCCAACCAATATGACTGCCGTATATATATATTTTTTCATACCATTTACCTTTCCTTTGAAATTAAAACTTAATATTCGCACCTATCTGATAAGTTACCGATGCAGGACCACCATCAGTTAATTTAGCATTTGCCCATTCAGGATCAAATCCATCATAATCCGTAAAACAAAATGGATTAAGCACATTGATATAAAGACGCAAATGCTGTAATCCTGCTTTAGTAATCCACTTCTTAGGGAAAGTATATCCCAAACAGATATTTTTTACCTTTACAAAAGAAGTCTTCTGATACTGAAAGCCTTCTCCCTTCGCGCTACCTTTATCAGAAAAATATCCACCTGCCGAAGTATCGGAATTATTCGGATAAGGATATTCACCGTAATGAGTTTCAGTGGCATATACAATATCACCGGTAGTATGGTCAATAACAGGCGCCCCTTTAGGAATATAAAAATCCATTGCCATATGTTGGTTACCACGATCAGACCATTTCATATATTTATCATGGAAATAACTACGAGCCCATTGTCCTTGTTTAGTATAAATCATTACTGAGAAATCGAAACCTTTATAATACATATTTGAACTTAAACTTCCCACCCATTTAGGATCTGTACAACCATATATTTGCTTATCTTCATCCGTAATCTTGCCATCATTATTCCAATCATTCACAGCTATCTGACCTTCATACCACTTATATTTCGAACCATACTTTGCATACAATTCTTGCAAAGTATAATGAATATCCCCATCTTTAGTGTGCATCGTTACCCCTTTATCAGTTATCACATCAGTATGAATATAGTCACGCAATACATTTAACGGCTCACCAATAAAGCGATTGGATGCAATTTCATCCACTTTCCCATTACTAAGTTCCAATATTTTATTCCAGTTACGAGAATAATTCACACTTAAATCCCATATAAAATCTTTACTCCGAATAATGCCAAACTGCATTCCTAATTCAATTCCGGTATTACGAACTGAACCGACATTAAAAGTAGCTTTTGTTTCACCTGTTTCAACAGGAACAATCCTATCCATAATCTGCCCATCAGACAAACGATGATAAAAATCGGCTGTCAGATTAATACGATTACTCAATGCACTAAAATCCAATCCTAAATCAAACTCTTTTACCTTTTCCCAAATGAGTCCCGTATTAACAAGCCCATTAGGGTAATATCCTTGTATTTCCGATCCTCCCAATACCACATAACTAGGTCCTGAAGCTGTAGCTATTGTCACATAATCATCCACATTGTTGTTACCGGTAACTCCATAAGACAAACGCAATTTCAAATTATCCAACCAATGAGTACCTTTTAAAAAACTTTCTTCTGACATACGCCATGCCAAAGCAACGGAAGGAAACCATCCCCAACGGTTACCTTCTGCAAAGCGTGAAGAACCATCAGCACGTGCTGTAGCTGTCGCCATATACTTACCTTTATATGAATAATTCAAACGAAGAGCTCCTGAGACCAAAGTAGATGCTGTATAGGAAGAAGCTATCTCCTTATCACCGGAAGCCTTATCCAAGGCATGAAAAGAAAGCATATCATCCGAAATACCAAAGCCTTTCAATCTATAAATTTCTTTATCAGAACGATATATGGAGAATAAACCCATCGCGCCAAACGTATGATCACCTATTGTTTTATTAAAATCAAGCTGATTATCCCAAGTCCAGTCCATACGGTCTGTCGTCTCAACCTCTGCAGAGTTCGTTCCGTTCACCTGATAATAATTGGAACCTAGCGGATTACGGTCATTCACTCCAGTAGCATTAAACTTTCCTTGACGCCCATGATAAAAGTTAGGTGAAAAAGTAGTCGCAAATTTTAATCCATCCATTATATTAGTACGCAAATATACATTGCCAAAGACATGAAATTTGCGAGTTTGATTAGTATAGTTTTCATCCTCTAAATCATTCAGTGGGCTAACAGTAGAAGTGAATTGTCCGGTAGACCCAAAAGCATCCTTTGACCCTGGATTATTGATAATGTTACCATTTTCATCATAAGGTGCAACAAAAGGATTGAAATAAAAAGCGTTTTCATACGGACAATAAGTTCCATCGGTACTAAAATCATCTTGCACCGTATAAGCCATATTCACAGATAATCCAGCTTCAAATACTTTGGAAATTTTTCCATCAAAAGCACCTTTGATATTGAAACGGGAATAATCATTATGTTTGAACACATTTTCTTCCCCTTGATAACCAACTCCTAACCGATAATTAATTTTTTCTGTGGCTCCGTTGGCACTGATATAATGATTCTGCTGATTACCTGTCCGAGTTACGAGGTCTGTCCAGTCATAACCATCTGTTCCCGACATCATCATCTCATAAATTTGGGAATCACGGTAGTTTGTACCACCATCACGTTTCAGAAACGTAGTTTCCAAATCAGATTGTTTAATTTCATAATGAGGAATACCGTTCGCATCTACTCCTTTACGACTAGAACCATCAAAGACATCTGATGTTAAAAGAGTATGACGTGCAAAACGATAATCTATAAATTCTTGAGCATTCATAAAATCAGGCATACGGGCAACCTTACGTATCCCATAATATCCATCATACGAAATAGAAACATGTTGAGGTTTTCCTGCCCCCTTCGCACCTTTGGTTGTAATCATAATCACACCAGCAGAAGCACGTGAGCCATAGATAGCAGTAGACGAGGCATCTTTCAAGACGTCTACCCGCTCAATATCCTCGGGATTCAAAAAATCCATAGACGAGCACACAATACCATCAATTACATAAAGAGGAGCAGCCTGTTTATTTATAGATGCCTGTCCACGTATCTGAATATTAAATCCGCCACCCGCACGGCTATTGGATTGAGTGATATTTACTCCCGGAACCGCACCTTGTAATGCATCTTCCAAACGGGTAGTACCTCTAGCAGCGAGTTTTTCAGAAGATATAGAACCTACAGAACCTGTCAAATCTGATTTCTTCATGGTACCATAACCTACCACCACTACTTCATCCAATACTTCGGTATCATCCATTAAAGTCAGACTGAAAGAAGTCTGCCCTTTAACTGGGATTTCCAAAGTCTTGTATCCAACAAAACTTACCTGAATCGTCCCATTGGTAGGGACATCAGAAAGAATAAAGTTCCCATCAATATCTGTTATAGTCCCATTAGCGGTTCCTTTCACCACCACACTGGCACCAATAACAACCTCACCATTTGCATCTATTACGGTTCCTTTAATCTTACTAGGCTGCTGGTACGCAGAAACCAATAACGATTCATTTACCGCATAAGCAACATGACTTCCTGAAAGAAAAGCTGCACAAATAAAAACCGCAAGAAGCGATTTTCTGTTTCCATAAAAATTAGATTTCATTAGCCAACCTTTTTAAATTAGACATTAAAGTTTTAATGCCACAAAAGTAATCAGCTATTCATTTTACAGAGATGAAGCATCTCCCGATAAGGTTGAAGCATGTTTTCTCCACCTTTTAGGAACATATTTCAACCTTGTCCACCTTGGCATGTTCAAGCGTTTTTGCCCGATTTCATCGAATATTCTGTAGGCTGCATACCAAATTCCTTCTTAAAACAGATAGAAAAATACTTGGGATCATTAAACCCGACCTTATAAGCCAGTTCGGAAATGCGGAAATTCGGATTTTCATCCATCATCCTGCAAGCCGCCTTCAGACGGATACTACGTACAAAGCCAGTTGTATTCAATCCCGTCAAAGATTTCAATTTCTTATGCAACGTTGTACGACTGGTTGCCATCTCATCTACAAACTGCGGAACATCAAAATCGGGATCATCCAAATGACGGTTCACACAGGCGACAGCATCCTGCAAAAACTTTTCTTCATCCGAAGGTATGTTCGTAAAGAACTGCAATTTTAGATGATGCACCTTGTCCGTCTCACCTTCCTGCAAAAACCTACGATTACGCAATAACAGCCTCCGACGAATCTCCCACCATATCAATACCATAAACAGTATAGCCAATAATACATAAATAAAATAAGCCCACCAAGTAGCCCAGAAAGGTGGTTCAATAATAATTTCCATTTCTCTCACGTCACCCCAATCACCATTCTCATTCGTTGCCCGTAGCTGAAACACGTACTCCCCTGCAGGCAATTTGGAATAATAGGCAGTCCGGCTGGAAGCGTCCACATAATGCCAATCAGCATCAAAGCCTTGCAACCTGTACGCATATTTATTTTGCTGGGGACGATTATAAGTCAGCGATGCAAAACAAATGGTAAAATGGGAATATGAGGCAGGAATAACTAATCTGTCTGTAAAATCGGAAGTAAAAGGAGTTATCTCCTTTCTTTTCTTATCCGACATCTGTTCCAATGGTCTTCCATCCACCAAGATATCAGTTATGCATAAAGAAATATCAGCATGTTTCTCTTCCACCACTTCCGAGTTGAAAGTCACAATTCCCCTGCTGCATCCAAAATAGAAGGTACCATCACGATAGAAAGAAGCATTTTGATTAAAGAAATTATCCGCCAACCCATCGGCAACTGTAAAGATACGTACCCTGCCCTTTTCCTTTCCGGATATGGTTAGCTTTGCCAGCCCTTGATTGGTGCCCAACCACAGATTACCACTATTATCTTCCTGCATACTGCCAACCATATCTCCGGGCAAATTAAACTCCTTATGAACAGACTTGAAACAATCATTTTGCACATCATATAAACAAAGTCCGCTGCCCTCTGTCCCGACCCAAATCCGTCCGCTTCTATCCAACAAAAAACAAAGAGGAGTATTAACCGACAGCAAACCATTCTCCATACAATAGTTCTTACACTGCAACGATTCCGGACGTTCCATATCCCCTGTAACATGAACAATACCATTATTGTTGGTTGCCAACCATAATGAGCCGTCATTATCCTCAACCATCGTGGTCATCTCCCGGCCAAGCAATTCGTCTGCTCTGGACAAACGATTGAAACAATACTCACGCCCGTCCCGGTAACGCACTCCAAGTCCTTTATAGGTACACAACCAGCGGTTTCCCTTACGGTCCTCGTGAACTAAATACACTAAATCATGAGGAACAAAACCGCAATTCGAGGTCTTATACTGATGTATTATTTGTCCATCACGACAAACTATCATCCCCTCGTCATGCACAGCAAGCAACACCTCACGGGTTAACGGGCTATAAGAAATATGATAAGGACGTTTCGAAGGAAACAATGTCACTTTTTCATCTCCATGCTGATAATCCAATCCATAGCCCATACCTATCCAAAGAGCTCCATTTTCTTCCACATACAATGTAGAAATCAAATCTGTAAAAGATTTATCGTTGCCACGAGGATAAATTACATTAAAGGAACGTTTCCTAGTATCGACATGAAAGACACCAGCCCCTTTAGTACCGATCCACATTAATCCGCTTCGATCCCTAAAGACTGTGTTCACCTCGCGGACAGGAAGATAATGTGTAGAGCCAGATTCTTGATAATTGATAAACTTTCCCTCATCAGCCAATTCCATCACACTAACACCCTCTCTAGTACCCAACCATAACGAACGTGTCTGTAAATCTTCATGAATCGAATAAATATAATCAGACGGCAAAGAAGAAACATTTCGGGCATCATGTCTATAACCTTCAAAAGAAACCGTTTTCCTATCGGATGAAAAATGGGCCTTATACAGCCCGGACCCACTAGTTCCTATCCACATCACCCCTCTAGAGTCCTGAAACAAAGCCAAAACAGAGTTCTCTTCATCTAAAGGCGGATAGTGCAAAAATATATTTTCCTTTATGCAATAACGATAAAGCCCATCCTTCCAGGTACCTATCAACAAATCACCATTTACATCCTCAAACAAAGTTTGAATATTCACAGATTCGGGTACGTCCCCTCTACAATTCTTCCGAGTCATCAAAGCCAATGTATCCTGCATTTCATCATAATAAGCCATTCCACGGATGTACCCCAGATAAACCCGGTTCTCTTTTGTTACATGAATTTCATTCAGCCGTTGTTTGCTGACTCCATCCAGTTGCAATTTTTTCATCTTCCCTGTCCGTTTATCAAGCATACAGAGTCCCTCGTGAGTCCCAATCCAAAGCCGGTGAGAATAATCTTCTTCCACACAAAGCACATTATTATTAACCAGAAGACCAGGGGTATAAAGATTTGATTTATAGGTACGTACCTCGTAACCATCATAACGAAACAATCCATAGAAAGTAGGAATCCAAATATATCCGTCACGGTCCTGATACACTTGGTGAACCATGCTATTCGGTAATCCTTCAGGAGTGGAAAACTGTTTGAACTCTAGATCGTCCCAACAGACATGAGCTCTCCCCTGAAATATTAATCCACTCATTATCAGAATCATGAATACTAGTCTAAATGTTTTCATTCTATTTTCTATTAGATTTCATTTAGCAAACTTACAAAAACCTAAGAATTAAATAAAGTTTTCAGAATAAAGAATCATGTATAACCCTATACTATGAGATTACTCCTAATATATAATTTCCCAAGAACCACCAATAGAACTCAGATAAAAAGGCAGTCGGTTCAGTATGAACCAACTGCCTTTACAAACTTTAAAACCATCTCTGTCTTATAAACAGAAATAGTATGAAAAAGGAAGACTTATCTTCACCCAGTAAAAATAGATAAAGAATAGAAAACAAATTAAAAAATAGATTTCAAAAGCCTTCCATCTTTTCCTCCAATTCCTCCTCCGTATCCACAATACCCAATAAGCAGTTTATTTCCCTTCTTTTATCCAAATCTTTAAAATAGGTTTCCACCACTTTATAAAGATCAAAATGACAAGTTGATCCGGCAGCCATATCCAATGAGTCCACGATCCTTTCCACTGCCTGATGAATTTTATCCACATCAATCAAATGCAGTTCATTGCTATGAATAAAATATTTTTCCATAATCATTATTTTTTCTGTTTGTACTATCATTAGAACAGTCGAACTATGGAGAATGTTTTAAAAACGAAAGCTGCTCTTATTTACATGTCTTGAACCGAAATGGCAGACACAATCCTTACATCAAAAATCCCCCCAGCTATACAACCATTCTTTGCCTGAAATTTCACTGTTACATTTTTTCTTGCTTTTATATATTCAGCAGGAATATGAATATAACATCTATACAGTCCTTTTCCTTCTTTACAAGGTTTAGACAAATCAATAGTATCTATCCATTTACCATCAATCAAAACATCAAAAATACGATTACCCGAATCACTTCCCAAAAGCTGTAAGCAAACAGACTGTTCCATCTCTTTCCGAACTTTCATTTCATACATAAAATATCCACCTTTAGAAGCATCCCGCCAATTCTCACCAGCTGTAGAATTTACTGCCTCCATTTTATGCATTTTCTCAGATTCAGCATCTGCAATAATGACCCTGTCTACAGTTCTTTTATTCAAGTTATCCTCTTCTTGCTTAAATTGCTCCGATTTCTTCAGCTCGGCCAAATAGTTCTCTTTCTTATCATAATGCCGAAAATATACGGCATAGCGGCTCCAGTGAATAGTATTAAAAGGAACCAGCTCTACAGGCTTGGATACTACATTATCCTTACTACACAAAAAAGCCAGCTTCTCTCCTTTTTTCCGGATAACAGCAGCCGGTATTTTCCGGATATCCCCTATAAAAGCCGGCACATCTATCACTGGATAATCTTTCATAGCAACAGTAGAACGTGCAGATCTGAAATCATCTTTCGATAAATGCTCGTCACTAATTCTAGCTGCCAAAACAATAGGCCCATATTTCAAAGCAAGATAATGAGTCGCCTCATTCAAAGGCACTATTTCCAATTTCATAGGTAGCTCTATCCGTACTTTATCTCCATCTTTCCACTGCCTGTTTATTGAAACATATCCATCCACACCAGCCTTTATTTTCTCTCTCTTACCATTTACAATTACATTGAGTGACGAACTTCCCACCCAATAAGGACAACGTATCTTTAAATTAAAAACAGCCTCTCCGGAAACAGTAAGACTAGTAACACCTTCATCAGGAAAAGCAGTTTCCTGATGAATACTGATTCCTTTATCCCATGTAACTACCGATGGTATAAACATATTTACATACAAGGCATCATCTGTATGAGCATAAATCATTTGCCCAAACTTTGCTGTTTGCTCAAACCCCGTCCCGGTACAACACCAAAAAGAATCATATTTAGTTCCATAAATTTTATAGTGTCCCGGTTTCATGGAAGTATAATACACACACATACCCTGATCAGGATCATAGTTGGCCAAAATATGATTAAATAAGACTTTCTCATAATAATCCACTTTCTCCACCTCGGCATAATCACAATATAAACTCTCTGTCAGACGAAGCATATTAACCGAATTACAAGATTCAGGTCCCCCGTTCAATTCTATTCGATGCTCGAATTCCTCAGGAGCAAAGAAATGTTCTCCTGTACTGTTACCTCCCATCACCCAAGTATGTTTTCTCACTACTGTATCCCAAAAGAAACGGGCAGCTGTGGTAAAACGTTCATTACTATCATAACGATAAACAGATTCGAAACCTGTAAATTTAGGAATCTGGGTATTAGCATGCCAACCCTCCAATATATCCTTTCCTTCAGACATGGGAACCCACATATCCTCATCGTTGAGTCTTTGTGCCCACTTAAGATACTTCTCCTCACCCGTTATCTGATAAACATCTATAAAAGACTCATTGATAGAGCCATGCTCGCACACCAACAATTTTTGAAGATCATCATGTGATAACTTGTCAATAACTGAATAGCCGAACCAGTCTGCCATCTTTACCAATATTTCTTTTGCCTGTAATAAATCACATCGCATATAAACCTGATAAAGCCCCAACATGATCTTGTTCATGACATACACAGGTTCCCAGCATTTGTCATAAGGAGTCTCAATAAAAGGATTAGAAGTCTTGAAATTTCCATCCAGCACATTCTCGAAAATAGCTCTACCGCAAATAGTAGGTAACAAATATCCATCACCTCCAGCTTGCTGGCAAAGAGATAACTCCTCCAAGATATAGCTTAATCTACTTAGAATTGCAGTATCTCCCGTAGAATCATACATCATAGAAATTCCAGACAGATAAAACCCCATAATATGTCCCGGTAAAGGTCCATGCCCGTTCATATACTCAGATTCCCAAAAAGGATAGGGTTGTGCCTTAGGTGTCAAACCTGCTTCTCTCCGAAACCAAGACAGCAAACGGTCAGGTTCCAAAGAAAGCATATAGGCGTGGTTCAGGTCCATGATATGTTTAAAATCACTATCCAGTAAACGGACTTCTTTTAAAGAGAACAAAGAAATTTTATCTCCATTCACCGGCTCCACCTTTACCTTGTTTTCTTGTGCGTATACACCGGAAAAGACCAATAAGGTATATAGAAAAAGAAATATTTTCTTCATATTTAATGTGCTTTTTGATTTATATAATGAGCGATAAAAGGATGTCTATTCTTCCATTTGACCTCCATATTCGAAAGAAACCAAGTTTTACCAAAGTCATCATTCCCTTGATAAAATAAATATGTTTTTCCTTTCCTTGTTTTAAAGAGATGAGGATGTCCGGACTCACAGCAATTCCATGTTCCAGGATCACCATTCATCAGAAAGGGTTTATTAGAAAGTTTTGTCCAATGAATACCATCACTACTTTTAGCAACTCCAATCTGCTGAGGACGATTATTATAGGCCCCGGCATAAAACATAAACATCTCATCTCCCATCTGCACAACAGATGCTCCTTCGACACACTTCTCTTCCCAAGGATATTCGGGAACAAGCACCGGATGATTCACCGGACTCTTCCATGCCTGTTTCGAAAAATCCGTATGTGCAGGTGCCATTGCAACTCCTATAATTTGGGTAGAATAATCAGGAGTACGAGTTGCATAATATAAATAATACCGATCCTTTAAAAAAACGACCTCCGCATCGATGGCACGCCCGCAGTTCCACTCCCCTTCCGGAGAAAAAATAGGATTTGTAGCATTACGTACAAAATGGATCCCATCTTCAGACCATGCATGACAAATAGCATCTTTAGCACCATTACCATACGTCTGATAGAATAGATGAACCGTATCATTTCTTACCAAAGCACCCGGAGCACATAACCCTTTAGACTCATAAGCTGTTTGAGGTATGATTTCTCCAATACGATGCCAATCTTTCAGATTCTTGCTCCCGGCAATGCCTATTCCCCAACCTTGCGCTTCCGCGTTTCCATTCTGCTTTGGAGGAATAGAATAATACATCAGATATTTACCTTGGAACTCCACTACATGAGGATCTTTAGAAAAAGGTATTCCAATACGGCTTGTATCTCCATACATCATTTGTTTTTGGGCTAAAGAACAAAACACGCATATACACATCAATCCGGTGGTCATAATATAGCGTTTCATAGGCCTATTTTTTTTGCTTCTGCATTCTGCAACCAAACACACCTCCAGCAATCATACCGGGCAAAGCCTGTATCTTAACAGTTACATGACTTTTCCCCCGAGTTAAATCAACAGGAATAGGATACACTTTATCAATCCATGCACTAAAAGTTTCCACCCGTAATTTTTGCTCTCCTATCTTTTCATGTTCGGCAAATATCTCGAATTCACGATTTCCTCCATCTGTACTGCTATAAGTCAAAACCAATTCCATCGGTTGAACCGGATCTACTCTCAGGGTATACGAAAACCATCCACCATCCGAGGCATCACGCCATGTATTTGGTCCTCCCGTATGAGTATTCTCACCTTTCAACTGATGCGCAGTTTCCGAACTTTCTTTACCGATAAAAACTTTATCCGTAATACGGGCACGTTCTTTTAGCTGATCTTTCAATATATTCTCATCGGAAGGAAGCCACACAGCCATTTCACCATTTCCTCTATGAGACCGTGCATAATAAGGAATAAGCAGGATAGAATCTGTCACAGACTTTATTTCCTTAAAATCATTCTCGGCAATAATGCGTTCTGTGGTTCCTTTCAATATCTCCACACCTCCCAACATAGAAGCAGGAGCAGCCTCAAAAGCCGTTTCCGGTTTCAGCACATAATTCAATACAGTCCCTCCATTGTCAGCAAACTCTGCACAATAAACTATCGGGCCACGCTCTACGGCAAGATGATTCACATCCGTAGCAACCTTATCATTTGCTGAAACCTTGTGGACATCCATCGGAAGACTTAGTTCAATTGTATCCCCCCGTTTCCAACTACCGGATAAAACGGCATATCCTTTCTCCATTACAAAATCCCGGGGTTTTCCATTGATTGTAATTTTTACGGCTCTTTTATCATGCCTGGTATAAGTATAAAGATCGGAAGGTACAGGCTGACTATTTACCCATCCCGGAATACGCAACATAACAGCAAAATCTTCCGGGGTTTCCGGAGTCAATATCAACTTTATCTTTCCATTCCACGGATAATCCGTCTGTTGTTCCACCTGTACATGCTTTCCATTCTTTAGAACTACATCAGCATGATTGGCACCATACAGATTCACATAAAATCCTTTGGAAGAAGTGGCATACACATACCCTGGCACCGAAGGAATAAAACGAGCTAGATTAGAAGGGCAGCAAGAACAATCAAACCATTCGCTACGCTCTGAGCCATTTTCATCGCAAGAGAGGACATTTGGATAAAAAAACTTCTTTCCATCCAAACTGATGCCACTCAACACCCCGTTATACAAAGAACGTTCCAGCACATCAATGTATTTGGCATCACCATGCAGCATGAACATGCGTAAATTCCACATGCAATTGGCAATAGAAGCACATGTTTCACAATAAGCTGTACTATTAGGCAACTCATAGTTTTTACCAAACGCTTCTCCATGACGAGTTGAACCAATAGCTCCGGTAATATACATCTTCTTCCCTACTACATTGTCCCATAATTTACCCACAGCATTTTCAAAATGCCGCTCGTTTTTCAAAGCGGCTATATCTGTCATAGCAGCATACATGTAGGTAGCCCGCACTGCATGGCCTACAGCCTCATCCTGAGCAATGACTGGCTTATGATCCTGCCAATAAGATCCGTTACGGAACTGATCCTCACTATTCCGATCATATTTGTCATACTTTCCACGAGCCTCCAAAAAGAATTGTGACAAATCCAAATAACGTTTATCTCCTGTCACCCTATAAAGCTTTACCAGCCCAATCTCCACTTCCTGATGCCCTGGCGCTACAGTAATCTTTTCTTCTTCAGGACCAAAGGTATTACACAACAAATTCGCACTCTTAATGGCTATATCAAGAAATGAACGTTTTCCGGTAGCTAGATAATGAGCTACAGCCGCCTCATACATGTGTCCTACATTATACAATTCATGGCTGTTGTCACGTTCATTTTCCCATCTTTTACTGCCAGCCCACGGATGTTGCGAATCCCCGCCAATAGTACGGGTAGTATAAAGATAACCATCCGGTTCCTGCGCAGCTCCTATCAGATGAATCAGACTGTCCATATACATATCCAGCGCTTTATCCTCCTTCACCGCCAACAAGTAAGCAGCTCCTTCCATTATCTTATACACATCCGAATCATCAAACGGATAAGGGGAATTGAACTTTCCTTCCATCAGTTTCCCCGCTACTGCAAAATTATCTATACGATGAGTTTCCTCACATTTATGAAAAGCAAAAGGCACGGTAACACTACGAATGGTTTCAATACGAGATGCCCAGAAATTATCAGAAAAGTGTACATTGGTAAAAGGTACATCCTTGTATTGATAATCAGATTTATTGCTATCCGTCGACTTACACGCGGCAAGAACCCCGGCGACGAATAATATAACCAACGTTTTTTTCATGGTAATCTATATTTAAAGTTTATCTATAATTCGTATCTGAAGTAATTTTCAATTCATACAATCCTCCGGCATTCTTCCCTTGAGCAGCACGGAAAGTAACATTCACTTTATCCTTTCCACGAGTCCAGTCTGCAGGAATAGAATACACATCGTCCACATAGGTCAGATATAGTTTTCGATTCAAACTGACAGTACGTAGATAGTTGCCGTCAATCAATATATCAAACTGACAAGTATCAGGCTTGTCTCCCCAGAAACGACAAATCAGATGATAAGGCTTTTGTTCCGTTTTATTTATATGAAGTGTGTAAGAAAACCATCCGTCTTTTGCCATACGGAACCGAGTATTCTTTGCCCAAAAATAATCATGCCAATAAATAGAATCATTCTCTCCTTGCAACGCATGTTTCCTTTCATCTTTCCCGTCACCGATCTTCACTTCATCCGTTAAAGAACGAGTACGATAAACAAATTCATCCGGAGAATAAAGTTTCCAATATACAGTATGCCGCTGATGATGCATTTGAAAATAAGGGATCAACCCTACCCCTTGTTGTCCACCTCCATTCTTTACTGTAAACCGTAAAGGATGTTGTGAAGAACATTGTATCCAGCTATCCAGATCGGCCAATGGACCCACTAACATAGGAATATTCTTTGCCGGAAGCGATTCACGACAAGCACGATTGTCAATAACCCTATCTTCGGGCATATCATCCGTCCCCAATCCTCCCGCAAGCAATATCGGGCCATACATGACAGAGCCGAAATGAGGTTCATCCTTTGCATAATCAATATATAAGTTACGTGTGAAAACCAATGTTATCACATCTCCGCTCTTAACAGAATCCAACAGGCGAATGTAGCTTCCCTTATGTGCTTCCGTCTGTGCCGGCTTTCCATTAATACGAACTACAGCATCACCGCTCACCCAATCCGGATAACGGAACAGAAGCATTCCTGTATAGCTCCCTATTTCATCCATCCTTACTGTAACCGTATCCGACTCCGGGAAATAAGTATCCAAAGTCAGCTTCAAACCTTTTTCCTTCCAGTGGAGACGTGAAGGAATATACAGATTGACCAGCAATTCTTGGTTATCCTTAAAATAAATGGATTCGGCATACTTAGAATGATTCTCCATCCCTGTACCCACACAACACCAGAAAGAATCAAACGGAGTACTATATTGCTTAAATGATCCCGGCAACAAAGAAGTATAATAAGTCACACAGCCCGGCATATCAGGATCTTGTGAAGCAAGAATATGGTTATATAAAGCATGTTCATAGTAATTCAGATATTTATAATCACCATCCAACATGAACAACTGTCTTGACAATTTCAACATGTTATATGTATTACAAGTTTCTGCCGAAGTATAGTCCAGCCGCTTGCTTTCTTCACCCGGTACGCCAAAACGCTCATAACAACTATTTCCACCGATGGCCAATGTGTGATCTTTAATTACAATATTCCAAAAGTTACGGGCAGCCTGATAATAAATATCATTGGGTGAGAACTCATACTCTCTGGCTACTCCCATAAATTTAGGTATTTGATCGTTAGCATGGCGACCGAATAACACATCTTCTCCGTTAGCAATCGGATAAATAACATTGATATGATTGAACCTTTCTGCCGTCTGCAAAAATTTCTTATCTCCGGTAATACCATAAATATCAACAAAAACTTCATTCATCCCCCCCTGTTCCACACTCAAGGTACTTTGAAAAAGATCCCTATTGCTATTCAAGGCTATATGAGAAATAAAATTCGCCAAAGGCATCAATATATCCTTGGCTTGCCTACAACCTGCATAGACATATGCATCCCTCAATCCCGCCAAAATCTTATGGATACAATACCATGAGTTCCCATTCTGGTTATAATTCCAAGGTTGTCCGGTTTCATCCGGCTGGTTAAGCACCACATTCCCTTGAAGCAACTGCAAATAACCCTCCTTCCCTCTTTTACCGGTAATGAACCAACCATCCGGGGTCTGTTTTTGGCACTCTTGCAGTTCATCCAGCATATAATTCAATTTATCCAGCAAGGCTTTCTCGCCTGTAGAAGCATACATCATGGCACAAGCAGACATATAATGACCATAGGTACATCCACCATGCTTCTCCCATCCTCCGTAATTATCTCCTTTCCCCTGCAAACCGACACTACGGCGTACGTGTGGAATGAGCCTGTCTACATCCAGCGACAGCAGATATCCTTTATGTAAATCCATCGCTTTCTTAAAATAGCTATCGGTTAATTCAACTTCCGACAGTGCAAATGACTGCCATACCGGAAACATGTACACGAGGTGCTTTGCGCACCTGCTCATATTCCGATGCAGTCAACTTGATCACTCCTAAAAACAATATACTTAAAACGAATACTAACCTATATTTTTTCATGGTAACAGATTTTATAAAAAACACAATCAATGAATCAATTCAATCTTACGGAAATCAGCAAAGGTTCCGTCTCCCCCTTTAGCACACAAGCCTATGCGGAAGCCCATTCCCCACGGAACATACGGCGAAGCATCAATTTCCGTTGCCAAAGGTATCCACCTCTGCCCTTTCCGGAACTCAAAGCAAAGCCAATACCCGTCTTTCACAGTCATCCTGACCTGTGCCGTTGCTGACACCGTTATAGCACTTTGAGCCAAGACATCAACTTTACCATCTACATTTTTCCATACTTCCACCTTATCTTTCAAAACTGATATGCCAATACCGGCTAAAGGAGCGCCAAATCCATTATGAGCTCCACCAATAATACCGATACCAGCCGCAGCCATACTTTTCCGGTTATCAACAGTAGCAATCAACGAAAAATTCAAAGCCTTGACAGGTTGTACCAGCAGAGTACCCAATTCCCTGTTTTCCATAGATGCTCCTAGATGTAATCCATTTTTTCCTGTCTGATAATCTATTTTCTGGGTTACCCTCCATTGCCAAATGGGAGCTAGTGTATTACCCTTAAAGGAATCCACATAATCCAAAGACAAATTAGGACGATTATAAACGGCATCGTTCCTAAAATAAGGCCAGCCATCCTCTCCCCAACACAATTCCTCCAACACGCCCTGACGTCCGACATATACCGAACCACTCCTATTATAAGCATGATACAAATAAAACTCCTTTCCATCTTTCCGAACTATAGTACCATGTCCGGGACAACGCCAATCCTGATTGTCTACCAAAATGGGATTCTTTTCATATTTCTCCCATTTGCCCAGCAAAGATTTGGAACGGGCCACTCCTGTTTTATAATTACATTTCTTGTCACAACAGCTAGCTGCCGAATACAAGATATAAAAATAATCCTGCTTTTTAAAAACACATACCCCTTCTACCAGCCCTTCCTCCCAAGGAGTGTCATTACAGAACAAGGAAGTCATTTCTCCTATCAGACGGGTGCGGTCCTCCGTCATCTCCTGTGCCCAAATATTTGTAGGCAAGCCCATACTGTTGCCGTCTTCTTTCCATATAAGATAAAGTTTACCCTTCTCATCTCTTGCAGCAAAAGCATCAATAGAGCCTGGTTCCTGAGCAACCAACGGTCCCAAATCTTTGAACCTCCCCATCGGGGAATCAGCTACCGACGCCGCACACGATAATCTCTTTGTCCTCTTGTCACGGGCTGTATAATACAGATAAACCTTTCCCTGTTTCTCATCATACGATAATTCCGGGGCCCAAAAATTATTTAATGCCCAATCAGGTGCTCCATCCGGAAAAACATAATTCACCAATTCCCAGTTCACTAAATCTTTTGATTTAAAAATAGGGAACAACGGCGACCATTCATTAGAAGTCGCAGCAGCCCAATACTCTCCATTTATTTCAATGACAGTAGGATCAGGACGATCACCCGGCAATACCGGATTAATAATTTTTTCGTATCCAACGGCTTGCACATGTACACCGCAACATCCCATAATTGTCAATAGAATCACAAATAACAGTCTTTTCATAGTAATATAAAATTATTCATAAGTTACAGGAAATGCCGAGATACGCAAACGGGCAGCTCCCATCGGTATCAAGGTTATATCTTCCAATATTTCACTTTTCGGAGCCCCTTCTTCCGGCAACACACCACATAAGCCATATTGATCTATGCCCCAAGAAGGCACTCTTCTCCCTTGTGCTTTTATCACTAGAGGAACGTTATCAGCAGTAAAAGGATAATTGTCTGAAGGCCATTCTCTCTTCTCGACTTTCAAGCATTGCTCCAAAACCCTATCATCCAATTTCAAAGCATAGTTCCAAGCACTTTGAGGATAGATTTCATAAGTAGGCCAAGCATTGACATCAGCACCTTTCTGCCATTTAGAATCCCATATAGCATTTTCTGCACTATTTACTTTTCTATACTCTTCCTCTATCAACAGAGAGAAAGTCAAAGGACCGTAATTCACGCTGGCACTGTTTTGATTGGTCTGCCATCTTTGAACAGATAAAGACATGGGTAATTGCAAGATTACCACATCTCCATTACTCCAAGTTCTATCCAAACGAACATATTTACCAGACTCCATACCAGCAGCTACCGTTTCTCCGTTAACTATTAATGTAGCCCCCTTGCACCAAGCAGGTACACGAAGATATAATGGAAAATCCACTTTACCGGAAACTTGCACTGTAAACCGAATCATTTCTTCAAACGGATAGTTTGTTTCTTCTCTCAGAATAACTTCAGTACCGTTTACCCCTACTTTCGCCTGTGCACAACACGGACCGTAAATAATGGCGGCAAGCCCGTTATCCGGAGTTGCATAAACCAAATTTTCAATATAGTAAGGCCAGCCTTGCGCATGGTTATGCTGACAGCAACGACTGCTGAAAGGATTCATAGCCAAAAAAGGACCTCCATTATCAATTCCGGGTTTATGATCTTTAGAATCACTCACCACCTGATTGGGACAAGTGATATATCTTAAAGCTTTGAAATCAGGCATTACCGCCGCCGGATAAGAATTGAAAGCGACCTCCTCGCAATGCTCAGCCCAAAAAGGATCACCGGTCATACGAAGCATTATCTCATCAGACGCCATCTGTTCTACAAATCCACAAGTTTCTGTACCTTGTCGTGGATCAATATAAGCCAAACGGGCATTCTCGTCCGCTCCGAACATACCTCCCGGCACCTGTCCGAAAATACGTCTCACCAGATGATGCACTCGATAAGATGCCTGCAAATCTGCCGAATCACCACTAAGCATATAGTAAGTAGCCGGTTCACGAAAGCACTGTGCAATATTCACATTATGCCAATTAGGCAAATCCGATTCATTTGTCCAGTCTGCCGTATTACGATGAAGTTTCCGAGCAAGCTCCAGCAGGAATTGTTCTCCTGTGATGTTATAAAGCCAATAAACACTATACAGATTATCCCCCCCACGGCTGTTCTCCCAATAATCTTCCAAAAATTTATCATCGGGGACAGTTAGTTGCCATTTAAAGTAATCAGTCATCAAAGTCAACACTCTCTTATCACCAGAATATTCATAATAAGATTGCAAACACCAAAGCATTACCATATTCGCCCAAAGTTCTCTCTTCCCTCCACGTTCATTCACCGGACCGAAAAAGCCATCCGGTTGCCGGCTCTGAATAGCTGCTTCAATCCAGACTTTTGTTTCTGCAATCATAGCAGAATCTTTTAAGATATAAGCCAAATCACCATATCCTTTCAGCCAATAAGGGACTTCTTCCCAACCATGATCTCCACCAGACAGCAACCACGCATTATCCTTCTTATCCAACCACGCACTAATTTCACCCAGTTTCCCGGTTAATCCCTCTTTTTGCAACAGCAGGTACTTTTTCAGCCAGCCTTCCGGCTCAATGGTTCCTACCGGCAATTTTATAAAATGCAATGGTTTCAAAGGCAAACGATTTCCCTGATAACTGACATTCCTATCTATCGTACCGGGACGTGAAAGCATATCTATCTTCATCTCCCTTTTTTCCTCCATACATGCTGTCAGTACAGCCACAATCAAAAAGGAACCTAATAACAATTTCCCTATATTTCTCTTTTTCTTAAACATACCGTTTTTTATTCAAATTTTACATCAGCAAAAGTACATCTGTCCCTGAGTTTCATGGAAAAGAATCTTGTCAGAAAAAGAAAGAATATAACCATTTTACTCATTCAGAAGTTTTTCAGCCCATATCATCGTATTTTCTTTACTTTTAATCCGCTAATAACACCTTGTCCTTTTTGAGGAGAAAGCAGAATCTCCAGTCCTTCATGATTCCGCACATTGACCACAAGTGTCTTTACAACAGCTGTCTGCTCGCCATAAGAATCAGCCAGATTCAATGACTCTATCAATTTTTCTCCATTGACTGACACATCAAATACACGTTGTCCCTCGGCAGAAACACCTGTATGCACAATATTTTTCCGTTCATCCTTACTGAAAGGTTCCGTGAAATAAAAGCCAATTTCATATACTCCGTCAGGAACATCCAGCCGGTAACAAGTCGTACCAATCAAAAAGGTCTGAAAAAGAGGCTCTAAAAAAGTATTTTTTATATCAGCCCCTACTCCATACCTAACTCCATCATGTGATGATCCCGGCCAAGAGTTAAAAGGTTTTCCATCCATATATCCCCAACTTCCCTTTGTATAAGGTTTATCGGGTATCCATATTTCCTGAAGCTGCGGGTCTATAAAATAACAATGCTCCTGTCCCAAATTAATACAAAGACCGTCCAAAAGCACATCACTGTCAGTAAGACGGGAAGATAACAATTTCATCTGTATCTTCAGCCTGTCTGAAAGTGCCCCACTTCGAGCATCCAGCAGATTCTCTCCGTTTATAAAAGGAACTGCGAAAACAGCTTCCCCATTTACCACTTCACGCACACCCAAAGACTTTCCATTATGAATTAACTCCACCGTTTTCTGATTAGAAAAAACACTGATCTTACGCACATTTATACTATCATCACAAATTTCCACCCTTTTCGTCCAATCGGCCCCGGCAATATGAATCATCGGAATGTCCGACCAACGAGCCTGACAGTAATAATAAATCTCTTTCTTCCGACGATCCTCTGTCAACATTCCTTTTTGATTCAGATTAGGCTTGCTATCACCACGACCATCCACCTGAAAATCAACCAAATTCCAAATAGAATAACCTATATAATCCGGACGTTTCTCCATTTCATTGATATATCTGCGATTAAAATCCAATTGAAATTCCGGAGTAAAATCAAATGTACGCGGAGTATAAGAATGGATACGTTCATCGCTTCCTGCTCCAAATTCCGACAAAAAACGAGGTTTTGCAGTAGAATAACTACAAAATTTATCAAACATAGGTGCAATCGTAGCAGAATCTCCCTGATACCAAGACTCATATACATTCACCCCGTTAACATCCGAAATACTAAACATCTCCTTACTAGACTGTGTATAGGGTTTCTCCCAAGTAAAAGCATGAAAGGCGACACAAGAAAGACGATAAGGATCCAGCTCTTTTTTCAAAGCCTCCAACTCCCTAGCCAACGCAATAGCTTGCTTATGGTAATCCCATAATTCATTCATAGCCCCCCATAGTACCACCGATGGATGATTGTAGTTCTGAAGAATCATCTCTTTCAACATTTCTTTGCAGTTATGAGCGAATGCCGCATTTTTTCTCACTTCATTCACAACACAAATTTCAGACCATACTATCAACCCCAATTCGTCACAGGCTCGATATATTTCCGGATCTTGAGGATAATGACTGATACGCACAAAATTAGCTCCCATTTCTTTCAGCAACCGCATATCCCTACGATTCATTTCAACGGGAATAGCCGTTCCCAAACCTGCATAATCCTGATGCCGTGCAGCTCCCCTCAATTTAAGATACTTCCCGTTCAGATAAAAGCCTGTCTTGTCCACCGAAAACCATCTGAATCCAACCGGAGAAATTACTTCTTGATACATTTCTCCATTCTTGGCATCGCATACCTGCACTTTTACCGTATATAAATAAGGCAATTCAGGAGACCACAAATGAGGATTCTCTATCCTTCCTACAGAAGTGGATATAGGATATTTCCTGCCTGGAATCAGTTTCAGTTTCAACTGTTTCTCTTTCACAATCCGATTCATTTCATCGCAAAGAAAAACATTGACGTGCACGTGCTTTGTATCGGTAAAGTCATTTTTAAGAAAAGCCACAATTTGCATTGACGCCTCAGATACCGACACTTCAGGGGTTTGTATCCTTACTGGAACAGCTGCATAAGGTTCTGTCACAAAATGCACTTTTTCCGTCCATTGCAAGAACACCCTGCGATAAATACCCCCAAAAATAGAAAAATCTCCGGAAACCGGTGGAAGGATTTCCCCCAAAGAAGAACTATTATCCACTTTTACCGCCAACAGATTTTCCTTTCCAACTTCACAGATATCAGTTATATCAACTCCGAAAGCGGTATATGCCCCCAAATGAGTTTTCAATAATTTCCCATTTAAATAGACGTCTGCCTTGCTGGCCACTCCATCAAAACGAAGAGTTATTTTCTTATCCCGTGCCTCTGAAGGAATGAACAACTTCTTCCTATACCAAGATATGCCACGCCTATATCCCCGTTGCTCGTCAATCACATCTCCGGCATTCCAAGTATGAGGCAAATCTACAGTTACCCAATCAGAATCATTCCAATCCATACTGGAAAAACGTTCATCATTCTCTGCTTTATACTTCCATGAATCTGTTATAGAAATTTCAGAGGCACATATACAACATATACATCCCCAGAAAAACAACAACCAACCGGCAAACCTTTTCATACCATCACTTCAAATAAATATTAAAAGAAAAAGACTGTCCGGAACCGTACATGACAAAAAGTGCCAAACAGGTTTTCGGACAGTCTGTTCATTACCAATCCACTAATATCCCGGATTCTGCTGGTTCTCCAATGCCGGATTGGCATTTATCTCATCCTGCGAAATAGGAAGCACAATCTTCTCGAAAGTACGGTCGATTGTTTTTCCACGGTGACTCACCGGAATATCTTGAAAATCGTCGTTGAATTCGATGGTTCTGCCCATACGCATCATGTCGAAGAAGCGTTGTCCTTCACCAAAAAGCTCCTTGCTGCGCTCGTCCAGAATCATATCATCGGTAATGGTAGCGGCAGTGGCCGGTGCCAGTCCGGGAGAACGCCTGCGGATTTCATTCAGGTAACCGGCGGCGGCATCTGCGCCTGCTTCCTGCTTCGTGGAGTGCAAGGCTGCTTCGGCGGCAATCAGATATATCTCGGAAAGACGGATTATCTTGATATTGACGGCTGTATTGGTTGCCTTGCCGTCACCTGCCAGAGTGGTACTGCCCATATACTTGTAGCAGGCTCCCTTGCGTTCAATCTCATTGTCCACCCAGTATTCATCGTTGTCCATGATTCCCCAACGCACATCCGTCTCGTCTTCACCCAGACGGTTCAAGAAATAATCGCTGGCAAGATACCAGCCCATGGCATTCTTCAACTGTCCGTAGCGCATCAGGTAAAAGCCCAAAGAAGAAGTTCCCAGGTCTGATTCCTCAGTGGTGATGCCCAGCTCAAAGATGGACTCGGAACCAAACTGCTTGCTCCAGGAAGCCGTCCAATCGGCAGGCTCATACAGTTTGTACACACCGCTTTCTATAATCTCCCGGGCAGCGTTCAAAGCACCGTCATAATCTTCCATATAGAGTTTCACACGCGCTTGCAGGGCTATGTTGGTGTAATAGTCCGCATATCCGCTCTGCTTTGTCTTCTTCTTGGCAAGCAGGGCCGCCCCGTCCGACAAGTCCTGCAGAATCTGGCGATAGTTCTCCTCCACAGTAGCACGGGTGGGCTGGGCGTTCACCGTAAGCGGCTCGGTTACATTGGGAACTCCATAAGAGGTCTTGTTGTAATTGTAAGGAAGCCCGTAGAGACGGACCAAATCGAAATAGAACAGCGCCCTCAGAGTCAACGCCTGCCCTTTGGCTTCGGAAAAGTCTTCCATACTGCCCGATTCTTCCAGCTTCTCAATGTTGCTCAACAAGGTGTTGACCTGCAGAATGCAGTAATATCCACGGCTCCAGAAACCGGAATAAGTATTGCTGTTGGAAGTGTGGTTGAACGTATAGAATGCATCCAGTCCGCGTCCGGCAGCAAAAATCGTGAGGTCACCGCCCTTGGCATCACCGTACATAAAAAGGTTTCTGCCGTAATAAGACGATGAGGTCATCGCACTCATCACACCGTTGATAACCACCTGCGCATCGGCTACCGTACCGACAGCACCTTCTGCATTTCCGGAGTTGGTGGGCTGCATATCCAGAAAATCGTCACACGAAGTGAATGTAAAGGCACCAAGTATCACAAGTGCCAATAAATGATATATCTTTTTCATTGTTAGTTCCTCCAGTTCATTAAAATTTCAATTCAATGCCAACGACAAACGTTTTTCCGATAGGGGTTTCCCAACCACGTGTGCCGTATTCGCTCACTTCGGGGTCTGCCTCCTTGTATTTGGCTATTGTCCAAAGGTTGCTGGCAGTGAAGAAAAGGCGGGCATTCTCGATGAAAGCCTTGCGGGTCATGGCTTTGGGCAGCGTATAGGCCAATGAAAGATTCTTCAAGCGCAGATAACTGGCATTGAACAAGTGGCGGCTGCTGTATTGTTGCGGGTCATCGAGGTCTACACCTTCGATACGGGGCTCTGTACCGTTCGTATGGTCTGGCGTCCAAAGGTTGTTGTAGTAGCTTTTAGCACGGATACGCTCCCAATAATAACCGTCGTCGGCCACATCCATGTAGGCTCCGTCGTACAAGTCTCCTCCTATCTTATAGGTAAAGCCCAACGAAAGGGCTATGCCTTTGTAGGAGACCGAGGTATTGATGCCCCCATACACTTTGGGAACGGCATTGCCGATGATGGTGTAGTTGGCATTGTTATAGTCATAAGTAGCTCCGCGCCCGTTATACTCAAAATCTCCGGCCTTGCCATTCTTGGGGTCATTTACATAGTAGACGTTCTTGCCGTTGGTCTTGTCCACCCCTGCCCATTCGTATCCATAGAAAGCCAGCGTGGACTGACCTTCCCGGTATACATATTGCGCACGGCTGTCGCTACTGGTGGGGGCGTACCAGATAATGTCCGCACCGCCATACAACTCTTTCACCTCAGAACGGAGGAAGGTTGCGTTGACGCCGGCACTCCATAACCATCCTTTACTATCAATGATGTCACCACTCAACTCCACCTCTACCCCATGGTTGTTGATGCATCCTACGTTCCGCAACGTAGAGGAAAATCCCGTAACCATCGAAATGGGAACATCCTGGAGCAGGTTCTTCGAATCACGGTTGAAGTATTCCACCGTACCGCGCAGACGTTGGCCGAAGAAGCCGAAGTCGATACCCACATTCGTGTTGTAGCTCGTCTCCCAAGACAGCTTGTCATTGGTGACGGTAGTGATTGTACCGCCCGGGTTACCCATGTACTTACTGGTATAGCTCATCAAGCTCATATAGCCGTAATTGTCCGAAGGCAGCGTACCGTTAATACCATAAGAGGCACGTATACGCAGGTTGCTCAGGAAAGAATATTTGCTCATAAAACCCTCGCGCATGATGTTCCACGCTCCCGCCACTGACCAGAAGTTTCCCCAACGTTCCTGCTTGCTGAGCCGGGAAGAACCGTCGCGGCGGTAAGAACCGGAAATGAAGTAGCGTTCATCGTAATTATAATCCAACTTGGAGAGCACGGACACCATCGAGTTTCCCCAGGAATATCCGGCAGAAGTCTGCGTTCCGGCAGTAGAAACTGTATGAATGGTGCTGACCGCAAGATTGCTTCCTGTGGCACGCACATAGTCTGTCTTGTTCTTCTCCGCTTCGAAACCCACCATGGTGCCAACTGTGTGTTTGTCGAAGGTGCCGGTATAATTGGCGGTAGTGGAGGTAACCATCTTCTCGTATGTAGTACGGTATTCGTTGACATTCCCATTGTCTGCCGAGCCTTTATAGTGATTGGCACTGTAATAGATATGGTCTTTTACAGTAGTATTGTCGTAAGAGTAGATAGAACGAAGGTCCAGGCCCGGCATCAGATGCAGGGTGAGCGTCTCCGCAGCTATGATTTTGGTACTGGTAGAACCGTTCTCCCACTCTTTGTCATAATAAAGCCCATTGTAGGCGTAGCTACCGTAACGTTCGGTCCAGAGCTCGCCGGTCTTGTAATCAGTGGGCCAGTAGAGTCCCCACAGCAAGTTACGGGTCTGCATGAAGTAATTACTGCCCGTGTTGCGTGTATCATTATAACCGCTTTTCTTGGTACGCGCCAGGCTGGCATTGGTGGTCAGTTCAAGGAATTTCCCCACCTTCTGGGTGAGGTTCAGGCGACCGGAAACACGGTCGAAGCTGTTCATCTTCAAACGTCCTTCGTCCTGGGTATAGGAAAGGGAAGTGTAATAGTTGGTATTCTGCGTAGCACCGCTGACGGACATATCGTAGGTCTGGTAAATGGCGGTACGGAAATATGCCTTGTCCCAATCGTAGTATTTGCCTCCACGCCCGGAGTTGTCGTACTCAAGGATATTGACGTTCTCGTAAGCTCCCGTACCATTTGTGGTAAATTGGTAGCCATGTTTGTTGAAACGGCTGTTCAACTGGCCTATGGCATAGGCTGCCGCCTTTTCGTCCGTTTCGCCCTTACCACTTGTACGGGCATCGTGAAATACGGTGTAGAGCATATTCACATTCTCCTGTACGCTGGCCGTTTCATAGTTGTCCGTTGCCCAGCAGGGCGTGAAGCCCACTTCGGCTTTCAGCGTCACCACCGGCTTGCCAATCTGTCCTTTTTTGGTAGTAATCAGAATGACGCCGTTTGCCGCACGCGACCCATAAAGCGAGCTGGCCGCCGCATCTTTCAATACAGAAATAGATTCGATGTCTTCCGGGTTCAACGTATTCATGATGTTGTTGGTAGAATAGAGCTCACCGCTCATCTGCCCCGTATTGCCCGAAGAGACCGGAACACCGTCCACTACATACAACGGTTCATTCCCGGCATTCATAGAACCTATGCCACGGATGCGGATGGCCGGTGCGGAACCCGCCTGGCCGGAATTATTCGTCAGTTGCAAGCCCGCCACTTTACCGTTCAACGCGTTTTCAAAGCTGGTCGTCGGAATGTCTTTCAGCGCATCCGCTTTCACTAAAGAAGCCGAACCTGCATAGCTGCTCTTTTTGGCCGTGCCGTAAGCCACCACCATCACTTCATCCAGCAGTTCCGAATCCGATTTCAGCACCACCTTCATAGCAGGCTTTATGGCAGCTTCTACTTTCTGCATACCTACAAAAGAGACAATCACTGTCTTTGCCGTGCCCGGCACATTCAAGATTGTAAATTTACCTTCGATATCGGTCACGGCCCCCAGCGTTGTACCCTTCACCAATACCGATGCCCCAATAATCGGCTCATTGTTGTCCTCGGCAAATACTGTTCCCGAGACCGTAGACGTCTGAGCCATCACTCCTGCCCCCATAACCAGGCAGACAATGATTAACAAGAAGAATTTCTTTCTCATGCTTCTCTTCCTTAAAATTAGTCAATCAAAACACTTTTTAATATCCAAACGTTGCAAAGGTATGTATCTTTTTCAAAAAGAAAAGCAATAGTATTCAAAAAGCTTCATTTTGATTGTATTTTAAGCTAAACACAAGCAATATGTCTATAGCCTAAGCATTCCAAGCAATAAGTATGATGCTGGATACGGAAATATAAGCAATGCCAAAGAAGATATATCCGGATTTTAAGATATGACACGTCCCGGCATACAACTTTTTTCGTAACTTTGCACAGTTTTAAAATACACTGAACGAATGGAGTTTAAGTATGACGT